>JAESGJ010000205.1_pt1 | contig 70799 bp, 70 predicted proteins | sample 9266241 | NCBI WGS metagenome assembly JAESGJ01 (sample SAMN14514841, study PRJNA621669) | algae metagenome | isolation source: Brasilonema octagenarum HA4186-MV1 and co-occurring heterotrophs from wet... | place: USA: Manoa Valley, Hawaii | collected 2009-07-20
ATTGGATTTTGTACGGTTGGCTCAACCGGAAGTGACGCTCGTAGACAAGAAGTAGCCGACTACCTTGGCTGAAGCGAGAAATAAACCGCATTGTTCAGCAATGTATAAGTTTTATGGAGCAGAAACACGGACGCCAATACATGACCTAACCAAGTTGGCATTGGTAGCCCAAAGAATCCTAAACCTTTCGGCAACTTGCCAGCCTCATTCTTCACTAACACTTGGCATCCGATATGACGACACCATCCAGGACGGGTGGGGGTAGCATATAAAGCGAGGATGAGCTGCCCGCCATCTTTAAAAGTTGAGACAATTTTCATCTGAGAGGGTGGTTGAAAGTCATGAACCGCTTGCTTGAGATTTGGAGCAACTGGTGTTATTTCAAAGGAGAATCCTTCCTGGGTAGACATCTGCCGAACTCGAATCATGTCGTAGTACTTGGCATCCTTATATCGGTTTCCGACAATTCCGTGGTGGGAAACAGGTACATGGGCTGGATCTGCCACATTCTCCATGAAAAAGTCCCATCCATAAGGAAGATCACGTATGTTCCAAAAAAGGTGTACTACCCTGTCCGCATCACTCTCAAGTTCTGGAACAAGTCGCGGTGTCCTCAATTGACTTTCGCTCTGTGCCTGGGGACCAGACTCTGACCACACCCACAATAAACCTTGGCACTCTTGCGTCGGAAAGGCAACAGCACATGACTTGGGGTTTGAGCAGTGCTTTGCCTCTGTCTGCTTGTCTCGTGACTGAGGAATGCTAACGCAGTTCCCTTCAGAATCAAAGCGCCAAGCGTGGTAAGCACATAAAAGTGTGCCATCAGCCTCAACACGACCTTCAGAAAGAGGAGCGAGTCTATGTGGACAAAAATCTTCAAAGCAACGCCATTTACCGGAGCCATCCCGCCATAAGACAATATCTTTTCCCAGTAACTGCATTGCGTGGGGGCGAGATGGGTCTAGGAATTCTACCACAGCTACTGGATACCACTGCTTTGTCCATTGGAATGTGAGTTCCTCTCCTTGTTTCAATTCTGCGATTGGCTTTGCCCCTGCGGTGCTGTTTGAGACGCTTCCCGAACACGCTATTGCGTCACGCATATTCCCTTGCAGAGTAATCTCAGTAGCCATAGTAGGTACTCTTTTGCTCTTGATGATATTTTTAATAAATTTTAACAAAATCGCCGTAATATGATGTCCGGCAAATTAACCATAATTAAGCTGCTAAGTAGGTAGGCGTGAATAAAGGTAACTATGTAAAAATATGTAAAGGAAAATTGTAATGCAGGCGATTGCGCAAAGCGCAGACGCCCTTGGCGTATCGCTAATGGGATGCCGACTGAGAATATTTTTAAATAGAGAGAAAAAACTTACAGTTTTATAAATAAAGTGGGCATTGTTACCCTATAGCCTACACTCAATGAAATGACTCTAACAATAAACAAAGAAAACTTGGGATATAATTAAAAGCTATTTGTATTACTGTGAACAACTTAAAATTGCCTTCTTTGCCGGATATGGCAAATATTTGGCAGGAAACTCTCCAATGGACTCCTACTGTCCAACAGCAAGTGCAATTCCAACAACTTTACGAATTCATATTACAGGGTAACAACCAATTCAACCTCACTCGCATTACCGACCCCCAAGAGTTTTGGGAAAAGCATCTTTGGGATTCTCTGCGAGGAATAGCGCCCATTCTCAGAGATGGAGGAGTTGGCGCAGCTGAGGGAGAAAACACCTCCCTATCTTCCCCCACTTCCTCTACTCCCCTATCTGTTATTGACATCGGTACGGGTGCGGGTTTTCCGGGATTTCCAGTTGCTATCGCAGTAGCTAATAGTACTGTTACTTTGCTTGATTCTACCCGAAAAAAGATTGCTTTTCTTGAAGAAACAAGGGCTGCGCTTGATTTTACTAATGTTAAAACTTTTACTGGCAGAGCAGAAGAAGTCGGTCAACAACCCCAGCACCGACAAAATTACGATGTCGCCCTCGTTCGCGCTGTAGGCACTGCTTCTGTGTGCGCTGAATATGCCCTACCATTACTTAAGCAGGGTGGTTTAGCTGTGATCTATCGTGGAAATTGGACAGAAGAAGAAACGAAAGTTCTAGAAAATGCTGTTGACCAATTGGGAGGTGTTATTGAATTAGTTGACAAATTTACAACTCCCTTAAGTGAAAGCATTCGTCACTGTCTTTACTTACGGAAGGTACGAACGACACCAGTTCACTTTCCCCGTCCTGTTGGTGTTCCTACTCAAAAGCCACTATAGGAGGAGATGGGGCTTTTGAGTAGAGTGAGCAAAAATTCTCCTCTGTTCCTATTGTCTCTTCACGCCGCTTTACCCTCTACTAACCGTTTATTGATCTCATCCCAGTTCAGGACGTTCCACCAAGCATTCAAGTAGTCAGCGCGGCGATTCTGGTACTTGAGGTAATATGCGTGTTCCCACACGTCATTACCCATAATTGGATAGCTACCATCACTTAAAGGACTGTTCTGATTGGGTGTGGTTGTGACTGCAAGCTTTCCATCTTTGGTGCGGACTAGCCAAACCCATCCACTTCCAAAACGAGCTGCACCATCTTCGTTAAACTTATTTTTGAAGGCTGCAAAATTGCCGAAGTTTTGTTTGATGGCGTCTGCAATCGGTCCTCTAGGTTCTCCACCACCATTCGGCTTCATGATTCTCCAAAACATTGAGTGGTTCACATGACCACCACCATTATTGCGTACCGTTTTACGAATATCTTCTGGGACGCTGTTAAGGTTAAGCAGCATCTGTTCAACAGTTCTATTCTTGAGTTCTGGATGTTTGTCTAGTGCTGCGTTTAAGTTTTTTACGTAAGTTGCATGGTGTTTATCATGGTGAAACCGCATTGTGGCGGCGTCTATGTGTGGTTCTAGCGCCTCGTAGGCATAGGGTAACGGTGGTAATTGGATAGCCCCTGTCTTGCTTGGACTTGGATTGTTTGTATTTGGACTTATTTTGTTTTGGCTTTGCAGATTCTGGGCTGAAGCACAAGAATCTAAAGCAAATGCACCAGCACTAGCCCCGAGTAAAACTAAGAAATGACGACGAGCAATAGCCATAATAGTGACTGTGGTAGAAAAGTGTTATCTTCAGTTGTTGTTTATTGAAAATTTAGACTAAAAACTATATCGATTTTCAATTCTAACCATAAGTAGACCCAAACACGTGTCAATTCTTAATACTTGTTTTTTAAGTATTAAAAAATGCATAAAATATTATAAATACTTATATTTGTGTCCAAAAGTACTTTTGTTCTGTTTAACTTTGCGATAACCGCTGCACTGCTTCACCTGCCAACATCTGATGTGCTTGTGCAAGAAGGCGAGGAATTTTGTCAGCATGAGGACTGCGACTGAGACATTGCTGCAAGTTGAGTGTATGTACCTGGTCTGCTTTGTTACCAGGAAACCAATGACTCGCATTGCCAAGCAGGTTGTAACGCATTTGGGCATACTCCAGTAAGTCGTAGGCGATCGCCAAATTTCTTAACCATAAAATCACTGGAATATTCACCTGTAATGGTGTTTCCTCAAAAGTGGGTAAATTGACCTGCCAAGTTTTCACCCAGTCTTCACCCAAGGTAGCAATAGCTTCTTCCTCCAGGCGTGCCAAAATTGGTGACAAAATTTCAGATGCATTCTTCAGCAAATCTAAAGTTTTCAGATGTTCATCAAAATCTTCTGGTTTTGCAGCCCCCAGACTCAAAGTATGTACCTGAGGGTGGCTTAAACAAAACAAATCATTAAAAACCATCGGACTCAAAGGAGTGCAAAGATTGATTAATTTTTGTGGTGGTTTATATAACATCCCTCCTTTATCAGATGGACTAATAATAAATACACCCATATCTTGACTGTTTGCTGCTTCAATAGCAGCCCAATTCAATTGATTGATATAATACCAATGCAAATTGACATAATCAAATTGATTAGTCTGAATGGTTTGAATAATAGTATCTGTTGAACCATGTGTGGAAAAGCCGATAAACCTGACTTTCCCTTGTGCTTGAAGTTTTTTTGCTACATCCAAACAGCCACCAGGACGAATGCTATTGTTTAATGACTCAGGATGATTGATGCCATGTATTCCTAGCAAGTCAACATAATCTAACCGAAGATTTCGTAGTGAGTTTTCAAAGTTACGCTGAAATTCTTTCGGATCTACCGCAGGATTAACTTTTGTTTGAACAATTAACTGCTCACGGGGAAACGTTGGTAAAATTTTCCCTAACTGCATTTCCGAACTACCATAACCACGGGCAGTTTCAATGTGATTAATTCCTAATTCCACTCCCCGTCGAATCGTTGCTTCTAGATTTTTCTGGTTATCACGGGGTATTTGCGACTGCGGGACATCCTCCCATTTATACTGGTATCTCATACCACCGCAGGAAAAAACAGGCATTTTTAATTCTGTGCGTCCAAATCGTCTATATAACATCAGTGGATTCATGAGCGAAATCAAAAAACAATTTACATACCGAAGATCTGAACGCGATATTCAGGTTTAAACCTACTTTAACCTAAGCCCACGGTTTGGGTTGCAACGGTTATGCTGGTTAAAGTGGCGGCTAACACAACACTTGTTTGAGTGTTAGGTTTCTTCCAAGCGGAATTTTCCACGAGTGTAAAGCGTTGTACTCTCCCTAAAATGTGAGGATATAACACCATCAGAAGATCAGCGCACAAAAGAGGTTAAAAGAAGGTATTGAAGTGAATATACTTTTGGTTATCGCCATTGGTTTCTTACCGTCCCTATTATCTCTGTGGTTGATGCGTAAAAGCCAGGCTAGAACACGTTCACGGTTTAGACGAGCCGCTTCTACAATTTATCCTGTAGGGCGAGTGCAACAAAATAGGATCAGCGATGATAACTATTGCACAGAACGCAGTACCCTCAGAGGCGATCGCTATTATCTTGAAGGAGTCGGTTACCTTGTTGGGGATATCAGCTGCCGATTTAATGCTCGTTCTGGTTACCTGCGCTGTGCTGTCAACCCGAGTGGACCATGTGAAGGTTGTCGCTTATATCAAGCAAAAGAAACCGTTTCTGTAGAAAAAAGTTCATCTGACTACTAGCTTGATGTAGTAAGTGGTGAAGTACCAAAGACGGGTTTTCCCCGCCTTGATAGACTTCACCCTTGCATCAGTGCATTCAACAACTTATCAACACCAAATCGTATTGGATCTGTACAGGGTATTCCAGTTTCTGTTTCAGTTTGAGCGACAGCATCCAATGCTTGTGATTCATCTAAATTCTTCGTATTCAAAGATATGCCAACAACAGGTACAGGTGCAAATGCACCACCTGCACGGGCAACAGTTTCATAAAGTTTTACGACTTCTGATAAAGGCGGAATCGGTACACCATTAATCACCTCAGTTTGTCCGGCACGATGAACGAGTATCATCTGTGTTGGTTGCGATCCTCTCATTAAGGGTAGCGTTGCAGTCGAACCAGGGTGCAGTAGAGAACCTTGTCCTTCAATATGCAAAATGTCGTAGTTTTTACCATACCGCATAACTACCTGTTCCACAGCACCAGCGGCAAAGTCTACCCTGACTGCATCCAATGGCACACCATCCCCTTCTAACATCAAACCAGTTTGACCTGTGGCAATAAATTTAGAACGCAAACCCCGCCGGCGTGATGCCCAATGTAACTCCAGACTAGTTGACATTTTGCCCACTGACATATCAGTACCCACAGTTAAAACTCGCTGACATGCTAGATTACGTGCCAAACCGCTAGCAACATCTAAGTTAGGTGGTTCTTTGCGTACATCCCAAATCACTTGCCCTGGTTTGAGCAATGCTTTTAAGTCTGGCATACTTGCCAATGGCGTGTGCAAACCGTTGACTATTGACATACCCGCTGATAAAGCGTTCTTAAGTTCATGCCAATAATCATCTGGCAAAACACCTCCTTTAGGGGCAATACCAATAACCAAAACCTGAGGCTGATATTCTAGCGCTGCTGCAACTGATGCCACAATTGGCACATCACGCTTGATACCCGTTAACTCAGTTAAAGATTTGCCTGCATATTCGCGGTCAATCACTGCGACAATTGGGGCTTCACTGTAACGTAAAATTGACAGCCCAGTTTTGCCATGACGTCCCAGAAGTTCCTGATGTAGTAGGACTGCTACTCGTTGATTAAGCGCCAGACGCACTATTTTGTACCCCCAACCCTGGTAAATCGTTTGGTAAGATTCTCCCCTCCTGCACGTATGCACCTGTAAAAGGGTCATCTGTTAAATTTAAGTGACTATCCAAGTCGAGATAGTCAGCTAATGGGGCAAGTTGTGCTGCTGCTGTATTCGCTAGCGTACTGTCAGAATAGCAACCGAACATCACTTGCAACCCATATGCCCGTGCTGTATGTACCATTCGCATTGCCTCAGTTAAACCCCCTGATTTCATAAGTTTGATATTAATCCCATCTATACAGCTTGCCAATTTGGGAATATCAGAGCTATTGAAGCAACTTTCATCAACAAAAATAGGTAAAGGAATTAGCCTCTTGAGTTGGGCTAAATGTTCTTCCTGCCCTTTTGGTAGTGGCTGCTCTACATACTTTACACCGATATCAGCAAGCCAATTGCACATAGATACTGCATCTTCCAAACTCCAACCCCCGTTTGCATCAACGTATAACTCTAGCTCTGGTGCTTCTTCTCGCACTGCTATTAACATTTTTCGGTCTGCGTCAATACCATCCGGACTACCTAACTTTACCTTGAAAACACGGACATTCGTGAACGCGAGCCAATCTCGCGCCCTAGCCCTTGCGCCTTCTGGCGAATTGATACCAATTGTGACTGAAGTCGGCACTATGGCATCGCGATTGAGTCCCCAAATTTGCCACAGGGGTAGCCCCACCCGCTTTCCCAACCAGTCATGCATTGCGATATCCAGCGCTGCGACAGCAGATGAAGGGACTAAAGCTTTTCTTAATATTTGTTCGATTTCTTGTCTTTGCATTGGACTGAATGCTTGCAAAGAGCGTGCTACTTGTAGCAAAGCATCTTTTATGACCTCAGTTGATTGCGGATGAGTACCTACACTGAACGGCGATGCTTCCCCCCAGCCTTCGATACCATCGTGCAAAATCCTCACCCATACATTAGTCGTTTGTGCCGTTGTACCACGACTAATGGTCAAAGGAAAACGTTTATTGACAGTAAATATTTTTACTTTGATTTGCATAATTACGCATAATATGGCGGTAAAACCGCTTACTTTTAACAAATCAAAGCTTATACTACAGCGTTTGTGCCGTTGTGGCACGACTCATCCTTAAAGGAAAGCCCTACTCATGTTCCGTTTTCTGTAAAGAAATATTTCAATTATTAAAACAAACATAAAGGATTAGCTAGACTTTAATCATTCTTTAGATTCTCTTAACAAATTTTCTCCGCACTTCTAATTAAATTTGTTGCGGGTATAACTACCCGCAATACTTCTCTTAATGGAAACGCCAAATCGATATAGCCCTAAAAAAATAGTTTTTTGATTTGCTTTAATATCTCTAATTTTTCACAAAGCTGCTATGAATATCGTTCCAGGTACAGTTGTTAAACTCCCCAACGGTCGTAACGGTCTGGTTATTCCTTCACCCTGGTGGAAACCCGGTAGTGTGTTAGTGAAGTTACCGCGTGGCAAAAAGCGATGGTTCAAGGTAGATGAGTGTATTCCCAACCCATAAGCTGGTCTGACTTTTCACGGTATCTGGAAAACCTCTCTCCATTCCTCTCTCCTACGAGGAGAGAGGCTTTGAATTTTCTCCCCCTTTCCTCTCTTCGAGACGCTGCGCGAACGTAGGAAAGGGGGTTAGGAAGGTTAGGTCACTCGGTTTTTCCACATGAGGTGAAAAGTCAGATAAGCTGGTGAGTTGCGATCATTCAAATTCACGCATTGTTTCGGAACATCAACTGTAATTCACTTGTGTTACCTGTGAAGTCCCAACGTTGATAAAAAGGAATCATTTCTGGTAGACAATAAAGAGTAATTTGCTCAACTGAAACTAACTTAGGATGATTTATAACTGCATCTATTAACTGAGTACCAAGACCCATTTTTCTATGAGTTGGTTTAATGATGACATCATAAACAGTTGCTCTGTACACAAAATCGGTGAGAACACGAGTAAAACCAATTAATTGTTCATTCTCATCTACCAATCCGACGATAATGTCTGATGCTGCAAGCATTTTTACAATATCTTCACGTTGACGTTTGTAGCTCCAAAATTCGTTTTTGTATAAATCCAGCAAATTAGAAACCTGGTTTTCGGTCAGATTGGCAACAATTTGATACATCGTAATTGCACCTGGTATTTATATCATGTCCGGATGAACAAGCATTTATAAAAAATAATAATTCTTTATCACCTGTTCTATAAAATTTTGCCAAATCTCATTGGGAACCCAAATTTTATGTAAGTCTTTCTTTGCATCTTCCTCACTCATTTGTTCATGTAGACGACAATAAAGATAGATAAATGCCGAAACTCTCTTATTGGCAACACAATGAACAAACACTTTTTTATCCGTGTTTGCTTCCATAACGCTAAAAAATTCCTTCAGGTTTTCAATCGTGGGTTTTTCCCAAACCACAGGAATGTGAACATACTGCATTCCTTGAGATTCAACAATTTGTTTTTCATCAGGTAAAGCGTTAGTAGATTCTGGTAGTGCCAAATTTACAACGATTTGATATCCTGCTTGTTGAATTGCTGAAAATTCTTTTATTGTTGGTTGTCCGGAAGTTGCAATAAAATCTGATATTTTTATATAGTTATAAATGTTTTCAATTTTATTATCCATAGTATTTACCGATAAAATGTCCCTTACAGATAGTTTTCAACCAGAGAGATTTTCTGAACAGCAACTTTCGGAAAAAATAAAAAAGCTAACCGAGGGAATTTTGTGGTCTAGCGAATCAGACTATCCATTAGAAGTAGTCTTTTGGGAAACTAGCACAATTAGTCCTGAAAAACTATTGGAATTAACAAACCAACTCCCTGATACTGTAGTCGCAGTTCAACAAGGGGATAAGTTTTTTGCCAAGTTATTCAGACAATATGAGCATTACATTTCTGAATCGAGTGATGAGGAAAGTGAAAAAGAATACAAAAGCTGCCTAGTAAAATGTCAAAAATTGGCTGACTTGCTCAAAGCCAATCTGACTGATATTCAATACTTTGATGTTGGTGGAAATCAACCTAAGATATATTTATATCTCATTGGAAAGTCTCCATCGAGCAACATCTTGGGATTGTCAACCATTGGAATTTATACGTAACTAAATCATCAGTAACGTACTCATCGTTATCAAGCATGAAGATTGGCTTGTTCTTGCAACCACGGGTCAACAGGTTGTCCATCTTTACGACGCAATTCAACTTCAACAACCATGACTGATTTGGAACCAGGAGGTGCTGGTTTTTGATGAAAAATAATATCGTAATCCGCAGGATTATGATGACGTTCTTTTAACCAATCATGCACTTTTGTTGTCGCGAAAAACGATTGCCCGTTCTCAAACATCCGGGTAAGTTCCATCTGTAGAGTGTAGGGATTGAGTCTGCCCATTGTTAACTACCTTTGTTAATAATGATTTATTATCCAACACTTGCTGGGGCTAGCACCCAGATTTACCTGGCTTAAATTTCAGCCGCAGCTCGCTCTATCAATCGACGTGCTAAAGTTTGTGTACCTGTATGTTCGTAGTAATTCGTCGAGATATCCAGCAACGCAGCAACATAATCTAGCTTATCATCAGCAATATCAACAAAACTTTGCAAGTTGTTAGCTACCTTTTGTGGTGTTAAATTCTTTGAAGTAATCAGACCATTCATCCAACCACTCACTGAATTGAAGCTTTCGCCGATAAAGTTCAGTTTGCTACTGGAATTGTTACCTGGAATTTCTGTTTTGATATTTTGAAAGGTCGAGTTTTGCTCTAACTCCTGAGGGCTTGTCTGATTAATTCTAGATAGTGCTTTGTTAATAAAGTCCGGACCTAAGGGTATCAAACCATCAAAGCAAACTAATGCAGCCATACGGATGAACGACTCACCGCTGTATTCACCCAAAGACTTGACAAAATCGCCAATACTGTTTCCAGGAATACCGTTAATTTGGCAGAAAGCGACTAACTCAACAACTAGTTTCAAGCACAAATCTATGGTTTGTGCTTTATCAGCTTTGGGAGTCATTCGGTTTAAAAAACCCAAAAGGGGAATTTTCTCACCCACTTTGTTTGCTAAAGCGGCTGCACCAAGTGCTTTATCTGTGTGTTCAACGGTTTGATAAAGCCACATTGCTCGTTGGTATCCACCAGAGCGATCGTTGTAGAGATAAACTGCTCGTTCGCCAATTTGTTGAATCAGCCTTTCGTCGGTTTCGCCAGTGACAGTTTTGATGGTATTAACAAACCCAACTACATTTTGCCACTCACCAGGAGCAATAAAATCGAGCGCGCGCAATGCAGAAACGGTCAAATTGCTGGTTGGTAGTTCATCAACTAACTTAGAAATTGATTTGCTCATAAATACACCTCTTAATTGTTTTCTACTTACTCAGGATAGAAAATGTGTCTGAACAATACGCGCGCGGCGCGTCTGTTGCTACGAGTGCGATCGCCTTCGCCAGACACTGCATGCTGGAAGCACCTCGGAGTGATCTTAAAGCTGCGGAGCGCATTCACGCCTGTTAGATCTTAACTTTTCTTTTACTGTGTAAGAGTTCGGAAAACCTCATAACCTATAATTGATGAGTTGCACTCAAAGTTAACCTGTAGCTAAGGAAAAGCGTAAAAGCTTTCTAAGTACGGTAACCTGCAATGCCAAACCTATTTGGTAACCGTTAAAATCAAGACAAGAAAGCGAATTGAGGAGCCACCAACGATGCGAGTTACATACGATTCTGATAAGCGCAAATTGCTATCATCTCTGTGTCATGGGGCGATTTTTTTTAGTACAACATTATTTTCGGTTGGTGTTCCAATTGTCATTAACTTAATTTCCGACGATCCAGTTGTTAAAAGCAACGCTAAAGAATCAATTAATTTTCACTTTAATGTTTGGTTTTGGGCAATACTAATTGGAGTTCCAATTGGGATTATATCTTTTCTCACCCTTGGTCTTGGCGGAATTTTGTTCTTCCCTGTTGTTGCTTTTGGTTTTTTACTACACTGGGGACTGACAATTTGGGCGCTGTTGCACTGTTTCAGCAATCCTGATGAACCGTTCCGTTATCCATTTATTTTTAGAGTTTTCTAATTATATTGATTTTGAATAAAGTTTGTTTTTAAAAAAGGGATGGAGACAAGCATCCCTTTTTTATTTTTTGGATGTCTGCCCAAGCCTACGAGACATCGGAACCTCACCCTGCCCTGTCGGGCATCCCTCTCCTTATTAAGGAGAGGGAAACTAAAAGCGAGGGTGAGGTTTTGAGCGTTCCGGTGTGTACACGGTAACCCCGCAAGCTGTCTTCGGGCAAAGGTTCATCAAAATCATCAGGCACTGTAAACTCTCCCGCACACAAACCAAATGGTCGTAATTGCTTGTTAGTACTTGTAATTGGTTTTAGTTCGGCAATTGCTTTGTCTGCTTGGATAATGACAAAGCTTTCACCTGCCTCAACTTGATTGAGATACTTCAAGGGATCTGGTTTGATATCGTCAACTGTGACTCTCTGCATCCTTTGTACTTCGGCGTACTGGTGTGGAGATAGTACATTCCTTAAGCCAATTTTAGTATAAAGTACCTACCCACAAGGGTGAAGCACTTACTCAGTAATTTAGACTAAATTGGGAAATATTGCCCAACACTGTTATTTAAAAAGTCAAAAGTTTCTTATGGAACCATCACCACACGAACTAAACCAACCCAAATCAAAAGTAGAAAGTCCTACCACGTTGCTTAAGCGCTTTAGTGCTGGGGCGGCAGTCGGACTGATAATTGCTGCATTAAGTTGGGGTAGCTATGCTTATTTTTTTGACAATTTCATACCGCTAACCAATGGCATTATATTCTGTTTGGGACTGACAATCATCTCCGGGTTAATGACACTCAAATGGGGCTACAACACATTGGAGTCTTTGTTGCAGTTATTGTCGTAGTGTTAACAGACGTATACGGGGTTTTCTGTTCTAATGCTTACCTAACTCAGCCTACAAATTTATTCAAAGTTTCCAGGCAGGCAAGATGCCTGCCCGACAAGAAAATACAATTAACCCAAAGCCGATCGCAACTCATTTTGCGCTTGTTCCAACGCCAGAGGTAATTTACTCGCATCCCGTCCGCCTGCTTGTGCAAGATTCGGACGTCCGCCGCCGCCACCGCCACAAATTTTGGCGATCGCACCCACAAATTTCCCAGCTTGCAACCCTTTCTTATTCACTTCTGAACTGAAAGCAGCTACTAAACTCACTTTCCCTTCTTCTGGAACGGAACCCAACACCACCGCACCATTACCAAGTTTTTGCAGCAAGCGTTCAGCTGCAGTTTTTAAGGACTCTGGATCAACGTCTTCCATTTTGGCGACGAGAATTTTATAATCGCCCATGGACTCGACTGTTTGTAGCAAACTATCTGATTTGGCGATCGCAAGCTGTGACTTGAGAGTTTCTAATTCCTTCTGGCTGGTTCTGAGTTCATTTTGCAGAGTCGTAATTCTGTCGGGGAGTTCTTCGGGTTTTACTTTGAAGCGATCGCTCAAATCTTTCACGACTTTGTCCCGTACATTCAGGTAATCTAGTATCGCCGGACCAGAAACTGCTTCAATTCGCCGGACTCCTGACGCCACACCAGCTTCAGAGATAATTTTGAAAACGCCTATCTCAGCAGTATTACTGACATGTGTCCCTCCGCACAGTTCCATTGATACACCACTGAAGTCTATCACGCGCACTTCTTCGCCGTATTTTTCCCCGAACATGGCGACAGCACCTCTGGCTTTTGCTTCTGCTAAAGGTAGAATTTCCACTTTGGCAGAATGTGCTTCAGCTATCCAAGAGTTTACCTGTTCCTCAACTTGGTGTATTTCATCTGGTGTTAAAGCACGGGGACAGTTGAAGTCAAAGCGCAACCTGTCAAATGACACCAGAGAACCAGCTTGCGATATGGAGTCATCAACAATTTTTTTCAACGCCGCTTGCAAGAGGTGAGTTGCGGTGTGGTTCGCTTGGAGGCGACGACGACAAGCTTTATCAATTTGCGCGGTCACAGTATCTCCTACTCGGATTGTACCGCGTTCGATGCGTCCGAAGTGCACAAAGAAATCAGATTCTTTTTTCACGTCGTGAATTGTCACGAGGACACCATCACCAGAGAGATAACCGCGATCGCCAATTTGTCCCCCCGACTCCGCATAAAATGGAGTTTGGTCGAGAACAATTTGCACGTCTGTTCCGGCTTCTGCTTCTTCTTGGGAGACGCCACCAATCAACAACACTTCGACTTTGGATGTCGCGACAGGTTGGGTGTATCCGATAAATTCTGTTGCTTGGATATCTTCTGCCAGCTTGTCCAGAGAACCTTGCACCGTTAAGTCGATTGTTTTGTGTGCTTCCTTGGCGCGTTCTACCTGCTTTTCCATTTCCACATCGAAACCCGCCTCATCAACCGTGAGGTTGTTTTCTGCAGCAATTTCTTGAGTCAGTTCTAGAGGGAAACCGTAAGTATCGTACAAGGTGAAAGCACTTTCACCTGTAATTTGGGTTTCGCCTTTGCTTTGCACCTGTTGGATAATTTCCGCCAGCAATTCTTCACCACGTTCCAAAGTTTTCAGGAAGCGGGATTCTTCTCGTTGCAGTTCTGCTTTGATGGCGTTTTCTCTTTGCCGCACGTTGGGATAAGCTGATTCGGAGAGGGCGATCGCACTTTCCGCAACTTGGCTGGTAAATTCTTCACCAATTCCAATCAATCTTCCATGACGAACAACCCGACGAATCAGGCGGCGCAGAATATAACCTCGTCCCACATTAGAAGCGCGGATTTCATCGGCTATCATGTGGACGACTGCACGAATATGATCTCCAATCACTTTTAAGGAGACTTTAGTTTTCTCATCAGCTTTGGCGTAGTCTATCCCAGGAATTTCCGCTGCTGTTTTGATAATGGGGAAGATTAAATCAGTTTCGTAGTTGTTGGGAACTCTTTGGAGGATTTGCGCCATCCTCTCCAAACCCATTCCAGTGTCGATGTTTTTGTTCGCCAGTGGTGTTAAGTTTCCTTCAGCATCTCGGTTATATTGCATGAAGACGAGGTTATAAAACTCGATAAACCGGCTGTCATCTTCTAAATCTATGTTGTCATCGCCACGTTCCGGGTGGAAATCATAGTATATCTCTGAACATGGACCACAAGGGCCAGTCGGACCAGAAGCCCAAAAGTTATCATCAGCCCCCATGCGCTTGATTCGTGCTTCCTGAACACCAATTTTATCGCGCCAAATTCCAAAAGCTTCGTCATCTTCCTCAAAGACACTGACAACGAGTTGTTCTGGTGGTAAACCAAAGACTTTTGTGGACAACTCCCAACCCCAAGCTATTGCTTGTTCTTTGAAATAATCTCCAAAGCTGAAGTTTCCCAACATCTCAAAGAACGTGTGATGCCGTTTCGTCCGTCCGACATTTTCGATATCATTGGTACGGATGCATTTTTGGGAAGTGGTAGCACGTTTGAATTCGCTTGTCCGCTGTCCGAGGAAGATGGGTTTAAATGGTAGCATCCCCGCAATTGTCAGCAGTACGGTTGGATCTTCTGGTACGAGGGAAGCACTCGGGAGAATTTGGTGTCCCCGTTGAGCATAGAAGTCAAGGAATTTTTGGCGAATGTCGTTTCCGCTGAGGTATTGGGGATAATCAGACATGGGTATTTACAAAAATAGTATCAACGAATAAAGTTTGTGAGTTGCGAGTCCTGAAAAATAAATTATAAGTTCGTAAGAAATCTTGAGTCATTTTCTCCTTATTGTCTTGATTGAACTCAGCACTCATTAAGTACGTTTATATATTTTTGCATTTTGTTTCAGTTTGCGACCACTAACCTTTGCCAAGAGGGTAGGTTAGGGGTATAAGGGTGTAGGGGTGTAAGGGTGTAAGGGTGTAGGGGGAAATCCATCATTTGCCCTGGTTCACCAAATCAAGCAGGATTTTTCGTCTTATGCCCTTGCCACTGTAAAACTACTTATCACATGACAGTTTATCAAGTTCGACTCGTCAATTCTGGAATCGGATTGGATCGCACCATTGAAGTCCCAGATGATCAATATATTCTTGATATCGCTCAAGAAGCTGGTATCCGTCTTCCTTCAGGATGCAATCAAGGGGAATGTTCCGCCTGTGTTGCCAAAATCATCAGTGGGGAAGTTGATCAAAGTGAGCAAAAGTTTCTACGTCCGCATGAAGTGGAAGCTGGCTACACAATCACCTGTGTTGCTTATGCTTTATCGGATTGTACTTTAGAAACTCATCAAGAACAAGTTTTGTATAAATCATCGCTTTATTTTAAGTCAAATGCAGCACCATCAGAATAGTTATAAAGGACATTTATCAAAGTCAGTGTAGGGTACGTTAACCAACAGTAATGCACCTTAGCAATTTAATATTTTCTTTAGAATTCGCTAACAAGAAATTATTTATTTTATTCATAACACTTAACTCTCAATTATTTTCAAAACTAGCCAAATGGCGTAATAGGATATCTACCTTACTAGAGAGGTTGATACGCATCTGATCATTTCAAGATAGAAGAAGGATGCTAAAAACATCTTCTCTAGTTAGTTTTTAGGAAACAATTTATGCCCCCAACATTACTGCCAACATTTTTAACGACTCTAATAACAGCTTTGAGCTTGCTCATTGTTGATTTAGTTGTTCCTGGTGTCAACATTAGTAACTTTGTATCGGCTTTGGTTGCTGGTTTGCTTATAGGCTTTGTGAATGGTTCAGTTAAGCCAGTTCTATCAGCTCTTTCTTTGCCACTTAACTTAGTAAGCTTGGGAGCATTTTCACTCATTGTTAACGGGATTTGTTTCTCAATAGCTGCCTTTTTAGCTCCTGGGTTCCAAGTTCACGGATTAATAGCTTTTATTCTTGGTCCAGTTGTTCTTTCTTTTGCTGGTACTTTAATTAACAATTACTTTACTGAAAGAAGAATTTTAACTGGCAGTGAAGAAATTAAAGACAAGGCGCAACTACCTTCGAGTTAAATCTCAGCAATGAGTTGTAGAGACGACACCTTGTGATCTCTACTTAAAGCCGAATTCAAATAATTCCTCTGGAGGAGTTATTCTTTCGGTTAATTCAGGAAAATGTAAGTGAAAACAAATTTTGAAAAAGTAGCAGTGATATTATGACGAAACTACTCCGTTTGGTTCTTGGTTTGGTTATTCCTCCTTTAGGTGTTTTCTTGACAGTTGGAATTGGTCCTACTTTGTTGATTAACGTTTTGCTAACGCTTTTAGGTTGGCTTCCCGGTAGTATTCATGCAGTTTGGGTTATTGCTAAGTACGAAGATAAATTGAATGGAGAGCAAGTATACTAAAGTCCAGTAAATTATCCCAGCGACAACAAGTGGCGCTGACACAGAATAAAAACCTGCATCCGCAGGTTTTCAAATACAAAAAAGAGTCCGTATTTACGGACTCTTTTTTGTGATCGCCAAGATCTATTTATTAATCGGTTGTGTATCTTTAATCTTGTCAGCCGCTGTTAAAAGCAACTCTCTTAAGATTTGTCGGATTTGACGTTCTTTTTTTGCGATCGCCGTACCAGCTTCCCCAATCTTCTCATCCAGTTGCGAGCTTTTTTCTTGTACCTGTGTAACCACCGCTTCTGCTTGTGGACGCGCTTGGTTAAACCAGGTTTTCGCGTCGTCTAAATGTCCCTTGACTTCCTCAGAACGTCCACCATAACGTGCAGCTAAGTTAGCTTGGACTATAGCCAACTGTGCTCGTAGTTGAGCATAGCGTTTCTTCAGTAGTGAAAATTCCTCACTATCTTTAATAGCATCGACAGCAGAATTGATCGCGGTTTTTGAACTCGCTGATTTCTCTTTACTCGTGTCTTGAATTTCTGTTAAAATTCCATCTACTTCTCGCTGGATATTCTCTTCTTCTTCATCCAACTTAATTTGTAGCTGTTTAACTTCAGCTTGGGTTTTTGCAATATTTTCATGTCTTTTACTATTAACGGCTTCCAAGGCTCCTTCAATAGATGCCGTCACTTCTTCTTTCAGTTCGCCACCTTTGTCTTGCAAGTTTTCAACAACTGTACTTACAGCATCTTTCACAATAGTACGAAGTTCTGTAGAACCTTCTTTGAATTCAGAAACAACCTGAGAAACTGCGGCTTTGACAATTTCTCGAATGCGTTCTGTTCTGAGTTGTCCGGTTTGTTTAGCTTGTTGCAGGTCGTTTGTAATTTGCTCTTTTATGTTATTAGGCATCTTCAATTCAGGTTGAGATTTAACTTATACAAATTTATCGACATTATGTCTATCTTTTATGTTGACGCAATATTTTCTCTGGTGGTACATCCGTTAGATAGAAAATAATTAGCTAGGCTTCTCTCAATAGTCCTCTAACTCTGCCCAATTATCTTCTTTATAAGCATCAGAGTTATAACTCTCAGCGATCCAACGTAATATTGGGGCTGTTCTGGGATGAGTATCCCCTACTGCAATTGCATAACTCCGATATGTTTGAGCTAATTGTCTTTCTTGGCTCCACCTTGTGAATTTTGTTACAAACCACATTCCGCACCCTGAAGTGTCACATACTGGAGGCTGTAGACAATGAAGGCATGATAGTACTAGTGCACTAACAAAAAAGAAGTGCGATCACACTTCTATAGCAGTCCTATTTCATTTGTGTGAAAGTGCCTGCGCTCTGCGCTTAAAAACAAAGTACATTTGTACATTCTTCTTAAGCGTTAAGCGTTAAGCGTTCCCTACCTCAACGAGTAATTTCACAATTCATTTAGGATTGCTATAGAGAGTGAACAAGTATAAACGCAGTGAAAGCAATGATATCTTATCAGTACTGTCTGTGTTGAGAGTATCAACACCTGTGATTTTTTACAAATCATTTAGGATTGCTATAGCTGTTCAAAAATCAAATCAGAATTCTATAGTTAAGCAATAAGTGGAGGACGAAGAGATTCATCAACATAACTCAAAATTCTTGCGGCTCGATTTTCCCAAGAAAACTGCTTCACAAAGTTGATAATATCTTGATAGCCTTCGGCTTTCCTTGGATGAGTTTTTAAAACCTGCGCTATTGCTTCGGCAAATTTGTTAGGACTATCTGGTTCGCACCAAGCAGCGATCGCGTTAGTATTCTTAAACTCTACTAAAGAGGGAATTTCTGTTGCGACTATGGGATTTCCAGAAGTTAAGTAATCAAACAGCTTGAGGGGAGATGTGAATGTTGCAGCTTCTCCGGAACAATGGGGATGAGCTAAGATATCAGCGGCTTGTAGCAAAGATGGTAAATCTTTGTGCAAGAGATATCCCAAGAATGTTATGTTGTTAACTTGCTTTTCTTTTGCTAATTGCTGATAATGTGCAACTTCTTTCTCATCACCACCTGCACAGACAATTTGAAGATTTGGCATGAGTGCAGCAACATCAACGAGGATATCGATACCTTTAAATTTTCTTAATGCTCCTGCATAAACGATTAAATGTGAACGTTCATCTTTGAGAAGTTTTTTGCGCCACTCTGCAATTTTTTCTGGTTGTCTAATCATAAACGAAGAATTATAGCCATTGTGCACCGTAATGACTTTTTCTGGGGGCATCCCATGTTTTATCATGTGTTCTCGGACTGTATCAGTCACTGTAGCAGCCACTTGAAACAGTGGATGATTCACAATTTCTGGCTCAAATTCCTTATCTTCGTAATGGTGATGTTCGTAAATTGCTGGGACACCATTTTTAACTGCTGCTTTGATGAAATTCCAGTTCCAAGCGTGGACAAGTTTGGTTGTCGAAAGGATATGGAACGGAAAATAATATTTTGTGGCAATGGTGTTAGAGTCGGTGAATTTACTATTAATATAATCAATAGGCCAAGGCATGGGTAAGGGAGCAACTTTGAGCTTTTGCTGGATGTTGTAGTATTTGATGAGTGCTTCTGGTGTTTTCCTTGGTTGAAATGGACGAGCTAAATGAATTGGGTTGAAAGCTGCTAATCCTTTGCGAGGATATGCCAAAACTGATGAGTAACCCAAGTTTGCTGCTCCGTTTGCAGCGTTTGTACCTACTATAATATGAGCTTCTGGTTTGGGTATCTCTTCTGTTAAAAAGAAGACGTAGTTTTTCAGAAGAGTCGTATTTTTCATGATTTTAAACTTTAAGGTTATCGTCGAAATGATCTAACTTTTCTAGCAGATGCGTGAGCGCTTGATAAGCTTCCTGGATAAATTTCTGTTGGCTAGGGAGCGTATTTCTCGAATCATTGGCTAGGGAGTTTAGAGAGCTAAGTATAGGATCAAGAGTCATCCGAAACTGATTGCAGATAACTATCAAATTTTGATTGAGGGTGGCGACGTTGTGATTTGGCTGTGCGCCTGATAAAGTCCAGTTCGTTTGTAGGTGCACAATATCTTCAAAAACATCAATGCTGTTGAGAACTTTTAAGCCTGATTTGTAGGATTCTTCTATAAATTTATTTGGCTGTTGAAGATTGTTTTGTCTATCATCAACTAGTAAGCGCAAAGAACCAATCATAGACTGAAGCCGCGTACGAATTTCATGAGAGACGCGCACTAAGTTTTGCTGGCGTTTGGTAGCTGTTTCCACTTTATCGGCAAATTGCATTGCGTACAAACGCGAGTAGTAACCACCCTTTTGTAAGAGTTCTTCATGGGTTCCCACCTCCACCACACTTCCTTGATCCAAAACAGCAATTTGATCCGCTTTTTGCACTGTGGAAAGGCGGTGAGCAATAACTAATGTTGTGCGATCGCGACTGAGGTTATCTATCGCCTCTTGCACTAAACGTTCGGAAACAGTATCTAAAGCACTCGTGGCTTCATCTAAAATCAAAATTTGTGGATCTTGTAGTAAAGCACGCGCGATCGCCAGGCGTTGTCTTTGTCCCCCAGACAACATGACACCGCGATCGCCAATGATAGTTTTAAATCCCTGCGGCAATTCACTGATAAACTCATAAGCATTTGCCTGCTTTGCTGCTGTGATAATTTCCTCTTTGGTTGCTTCCTGACGTCCGTATGCAATGTTATTCCACACTGAGTCATTAAAAAGGAAAGTATCTTGACTGACAATTCCCATTACCTGTCGTATTGAGAGTAAGTCGAAATCACACAAATCGATGTCATCAATAGTAATACAACCAGATGTCGGATCATAAAATCTGGGTAACAGATCTGCCAATGTTGATTTTCCTGCACCAGAACCGCCTACCAAAGCCAGTGTTGTACCTTGTGCTAAGTATAAATTTACATCTTTGAGTACCTGTTTTTCATGATCAGGATAGGAAAAGCAAACCGACTGAAAACCGACTCCTTTATTTAATTTTGTGTAAACAATTGAACCGTTACTCATTAACGGCTTATTCTCCCAGCTTAAGAACTCAGTAACTACGTCCACACTGGTAGTAGTACTAGCAAAGCTACTGCGAAGAGTATTTAACTGAGAAATAAACGGTAGCAGTCGTAGTAATACCAATAAATATGTTAGTAGTACTGTTGAAAGCGAGACAATTTGGTTTACAAAGAAGGTGCGACTCAAAAAGACAATTAGTATGATAGCTGTCACGCCCATGACTTCACTCAGTGGTGCGATCGCTTCCGAATAAACCTGAGACTTAAAATCAGCTTTTTCGCGAGCGTGAATGAGTTTCCGAATACGTTGATATTCTCTTTGTTCACTACCCGTTGCTTTAACTAGACGAATTCCGTTGAGAGTTTCTAGTATAGCGATCGAATAGGCTCTAGACATATCGCTAAGCTGCTTACCAAACTGTTTGGCACGGCTAATAGCATACTGATTTATTAACGTGACTAAAGACAGCAAAACCGTTGCAGCAATTGTCAATTGCCAGGAAATTGACAGTAGTATCCCGACAAAAACTAGAATTGTAATCCCTAAGATGATTAATTTAATCGTATTACCTACAGCACTGGCTGCACGGCTAATTTCTCCCCCAAGACTGTTGATTATGTCACCAACTTTCGTCTTGGCGTAATAAGATAAATCAATTTGTAGCAATAAAATTAAGCCAGTTTCGCGCATATCCGAAGTGACTTTGCGCGTTAAGGTACTAGATGCTAAAGTGCTAGCGTACGTTGCTATATTTTTTAACAGAATCGTAAAGATAATTGTCCCCGCCATCACTCCTAATAGGTAATTTTCGGGAATATTATCAAACGGAGACATCAGTTTTTTGAGAATAGCAGGAGCACCACTGAAATCCACTTCTTGTCCCACTATTCTTAAAATCACTGGAACAATCAGAGCAGTGCTAACACCATTAAATAAAGCTCCAGAAAACCCTAACAATATCGTCAGGAAAGTCAAAACTGGATATGGTTTCGCAAATCTTATTAGTAGTTTGCTGGTAGACATTGGGGATTTGTCTCACAATTTACTTTTGATTAACAGAATTCATAAATCAATTACAATAAATAATTTTCATCTTTCTGTTTTAGACAAATGCAAATACTCCTCATATCCTATTTTGACCGTCAGTGAAGTCTGATAAACTCACCCCTTGAAAATAATACATTAGAAATACTCATAACCCAGCAATTACCGACTCTAAGGTAGATGCCATAGTCTCAAGGCTATATTTATTTATACATCTTTCTCTTGCCTTGAAACCTCGCTCATTTGCTGACTCTAAATTCTCAAATATAAAATCAATTTGATCTGCAATTTGTTCTGGAGAACCAGGAGCAACCAAATAACCAGTTTCACCTAAAATTTCTGGAATATCTCCAACTCTAGTTGATAATACGGGTTTAGCCATTGCCATTCCATCTGTTAATTTTAAGGGGAATTGGGCACGAGCGATGATTGTATCTCGCTGAGGAACAACCACAATATGAGCAGCTGCTACAACCTCAGGCATAACCTCCACAGGACACTTGGGCAACTTGATAATCCAACGCCCCCATCTTTGAATGAGTTTATCATCATAATCATCATAAGGACTGCCACCAACAATCACTAGTCTTAAATCTGACTGGTTTAACTGATCCAACGCCATCAAAACATCTTCAACACCTTTATGTGGTCGTGGTGCACCTGGAAACATTAAAATACGATAGTCATCAAGATCATAACGAATTCGGCTAGCCTTTGAATCGTACAAACTAGGGTCGAACATAGCAGTATCTTTACCATTAGGCAGATAAATACCGCCAAAACGTTCTTGGAGAAACTGAGTATCTATTGTTACGGCATCAGCCTTTCGTACTAAGTTTTCCATCCATTGTATATAAAGTGGATGATCAGGAAATCTTAATGCACCATCTTTCTTTAAAATATCTCTGGCTAATTGTTTGAGACTAGGACGATACTTCCACTCCATACCTCCATACCAGCTTAATTCCCAGTCATCCATATCCAAAAGCAAAGGACGACGGCTGCTGATTTTTTTCAAAAGAGATAAACCAAAACTCGTAACCTTTGGTTTGACTGCATAAATAATATCTCCATCTATTTTTTCTAAAACTTGCCGACTGTAGCTCAAAAACTCAGGATAGTTTTTTCCAGGAACAGAAACAATCTTGATTCCATTGGGAGGAATTGCATAAAGTTCTTTTCCAAAAAGAAAACCGATAATTTCTACCTCATGGTTAAGCTTTTTAAGAACTTGTGCTAGCAAAAAGGCACGAACACTCCCACCACCGCTTAAGTCACTAACAATTAATGAAAATTTCATAAGTATTATTTTTTATCACTTTCCTTTTGGAAACAGCATGGATATCACTTTATTTGTACGGTTACCGCGATACTTTTCGTAGAGTAGGAAATTTGGGAGGATTTTTCGGATAGTATTGAAAGTCTGCAGTTGCTTTTGATTTTTGAGCGTAATTTGTTTGTTGAGTACGCGAACCGGCATAGGAACTATTTTTAGTAATCTTTCAAAATCGTCTTCCTCTTTCTCCATAATTGCTTCCTCTAAGAAGAATTCCAGACCGATTTGACAAAATTTGTTTAGTTCTGAATAATTTTTGAGAATATTTTCGTAAAAGATAATATAGTAGTTTTTCATATAATTCCAACTATTAGTTCTATTTGACTGATGCTTGGTGTAGTAAGTACCAATCATCGGGGTGTAAACGAAATTCGCACCTGCCATTAAAATAGCGACAGCAAAATATCTATCCCCCAGTGCTTTGAGGTATTCCGGAAATTTTGTCTTAGTCAAGACACTTTTTTTCATCAGCATAGCTTGCTGAAGCGCGGGATGAGGTGTATTTGCCAGGAAGTCAGGAATGAGTAAACGTTGAACGAATTCATCTTTAGTCAATGAGCCAATGACATTTTCCTGAGTGTTGACAATATTTTGGTTTGCATCAAAAAACACCCGTTCATAATCGCAGTAAAAGACTGTGGCGTTATTGGCGTTAACTTGTTCTAAATAGCTGAGTTGAAATCTAGTTTTGTCTTCATGAATCCAATCATCTGCATCTAGACATTGAATCCATTCACCCTGTGCTTTATCAACGCCAAAATTGCGAGATGAAGGCAGACCACCGTTTTCTTTATAATAGTATTTTACTCGCTCATCTAAATTCATCAACTGCTCAGCTACCTGACGAGTATTATCCGTAGAGCCATCATCGACAATCAAACATTCAACATCAGAAAAAGTTTGTGATAAGACACTTTTGACTGAGCGTTCAAGGTAACAACCTTGGTTAAAGCAGTTCACAATTATTGAGACTTTAGGTGACATTTATAAATAATTCCTTATTTGTGAAAATCTATTGATAGACTGAAAATCAAGATGTTCATTCATGAATGTCTTTGAAAAATAAATCCTAGCATTAGATTTTTGGCAGGATGACAACATGTTTTAAGTCAAATGACGCCTGTACATCATATTTATTGTTAATATCGCATGAGTTACCCTGAATGTCTCGTTCGCCAAATATTTACATCAAGCAAGCGCGATACGCACATGGGATCAGCTTCCGGGTGATCGCACTTTGCGTTCTCGCTCCCTAACTTCTGGCACAATCATAAGATAAGTCCCCAAAAGAATTGACGCTTCACGATTTATCTGGTCGAGAATTTCCCTTGTCCATTACAACATATAGCTTGTGCAGGTAGTCCAGTCCCTCTGTTTATCGATAGCATTGTTGAGAAATGCCAAACAGCAAATTTTCAGGGAGATACACTAAATGGAAGTTATTCGTCTTGAGGCACTTTCAGATAATTACATTTTTCTGCTGCACGATCCAAAGCAAAATATTGCTGCTGTTGTCGATCCAGCCGAGGCGGAACCAGTTTTGCAGAAACTCAACGAGTTAAAAGCTGAGTTGGTGGCAATTTTTAACACGCACCATCATCAGGATCACATCGGAGGAAACCGCCAACTTATGCAACAATTCCCTAATGTGATAGTTTATGGTGGGGCTGAGGATAAAGGGAGAATACTCGGACAGCAGGTGTTTTTACAGCAAGGTTCGCGCGTTGAATTTGCACACAGAAGCGCTGAGGTTATCTTCGTTCCCGGACATACCCGCGCTCATATCGCCTATTATTTTCCACCAGACAACCCAAGTCAAACGGGTGAGTTATTCTGCGGCGATACCCTGTTTGCTGGTGGTTGTGGTCGCTTATTTGAAGGAACACCAACGCAAATGATTCATTCCCTGAGCAAATTCCGCTCGTTACCTGATTCTACTCGCGTCTGGTGTGCTCACGAATATACTTTGAAAAATCTGCAATTTGCCCTTACCGTAGATGCAGATAATACCGACCTACAAACACGTTATGATCAAGCGAAAACGTCCCGCAGTCATGGAGAAGCAACTGTTCCCTCGCTTTTAGGAATCGAAAAGCTCACAAATCCCTTTTTACGTTGGGATCAGCCAGCATTACAATCAGCTGCTAATAGTCGCGACTCGGTACAAACCTTTACGCGATTGCGAGGAATGAAAGATAGATTTTAAGATAGTCATTAGAAAGCACTACTCGACTAGGAATAAATGACTCGGTGCAAAGAAGATTCATTTTTCTTGGCTTCAGAGTTGCGATCGCACCTTCCATTTCGCTATGATTTGTAGGTTTCGGGCTATACGCGAAGCTGCTTGGGATATAGCTGCATCCATATCAACTGTCCTGTTGAAGCCCAAGCAATTAAGATTTTACAGAAAACAAAGAAAAAGAACAACGATGGCGAAACGCATACAATTAGTTTTAACTCAAGATATCATCAAGCTAGGAAAATCTGGCGACTTAGTGGAAGTTGCTCCCGGCTATGCTCGTAACTACTTAATTCCCAAAAGTTTGGCAACTCGTGCTACTCCTAGTATTCTCAAGCAAGTCGAACGTCGCCGCGAAGTTGAACGCCAGCGGCAATTAGAATTGAAACAACAAGCCCAAGAGCAGAAAGCAGCTTTAGAAAAAGTTGATAATTTAAGAATTGCCAAGCAGGTTGGTGAAGCCGAAGCTATTTTCGGTACTGTCACCACCCAAGAAGTGGCAGAGGTTATTCAACAAACCACAGGACTCGAAGTCGATCGGCGTGGTATCACCCTACCCGATATTAGCAAGTTAGGAACTTATGAGGCTGAAATTAAGCTGTATACTGACGTGACAGCAAAAGTCAGCATTCAAGTTGTAGCTAGCTGAAACTTCTAAACCACCCACACTGTAACGTAAGATTCAGTGTGGGCTTCTATTGGTTAGCAAAAACGTTGAATCTATTAATTCTTTAGCAAACTATAGTTCAAAAATTTTCCACTCGTAAAGATTTGACATCCAGCGACTAACAAAGCACAGGATGCGAGAATAGCCAAAATAGATGCTGGCACAAAGGCATTCCCATTAAAAAACATAACTGTAATTCCTAATGCCATCAAAAACCATGCTATATGACGGAATGTTTGACGACAGATAAGGACTACAACCCCTACACTACATGACAGTACACCCGGAATGCGTACAGAAGGAGGAATCTGACTATTCACTGCTAAAATAAAAATTCCTACTACCATTAATACCAAGCCAATGAGCTTAGTCAAAAGCTCCATTCGAGATGGCTTTGTGTTTGCGACGAATTCAACCTGAATCACTGTCGGTGAATGATTCAGCATAGTATTATCAGACTGAGTTGGTATTTCTTGTTCTTGTTTCTGTAGAAAGATAAATGTGATCTTAGCCCCATGACCTAGGTCTATCTTATCTCCAAACTTAAGTGGATAGCGGTTTGTTGGCTCTAGCTTAATATTATTGAGATATGTACCATTGACGCTGCCGAGATCAACGAGATAGTAAGTATTTTTTTCGACATGAATCTCCGCATGAAGTCGAGAAGCAAAATTGGCATCTGGTAAGCCTGCAACATTGATATCAGGCATGGTCTGATCTTTGGGCTTACCAATGCTAATAACAGAAAAATTTTGGGGCAACTCAAGAGGAGTGTCGGTTTGAACATGAAAAAGCTCTAAACTTTGCCCTGTTGTCTGTGATTTGCCGGGGTTTTGCATGCCTTGTCTTTAGGGAGCAGTTTTTCAACTAATGTGAATTATCTTGTTTGGTCGCGAAGATGCGTCAGCTGATAACTCTTAATTTATTGTCTTAATTTTAATACTTACTATGATTACTTATATTGTCTGTACTATATTATATGCCCTGATGAATACTCTGCCGTCTTGTAAACGGTAGATCATAACAATTTCTTAAGTAACCATAACGCAAAACGGGAAGGATTTACACTTGAGCGCACCACATCCAGGAAGTTTAATCTGGCAAAAATCCCTGGCTTAGGCGGTTGCAGTGTTAATCTCAAAGGTAAGCCTGCTTGCTGACGAATTGTGCGTATCGCAATCTAAAACAGGTGATAACCAACTCTTTCGCTAAGTCATTCAACGAATCTCAAGTCGTCGGATATTTCCACAATACCTTTATACCCATCAATCCGCACTTTCTGACCATCTTGTAATAATGACATAGCATCTGTCACATCCATAATGGCAGGAATACCATACTCGCGAGCGATGATTGCCCCGTGAGAAAGTCGTCCACCCGCTTCAGCAATCAATCCTCCAGCCCTAACGAGTAGAGGTGCCCAACCGGAATCTGTATAAGGTACGACTAGGATGACGTCTCGGTCAATATCTCCAACACTCTGTAAATTCCGCAACACCTTTACCCGTCCTTCTGCTTGTCCAGGGCTGGCAGGAATACCTTGTAAAACATGATTTGGGGAAGGAATGCCTGTTTTTAAAGGGAATGCGGGAGGATTATTGCCGTAAACTAAAACAGGTACTGCATTTCGCTGATTATCTTGTGCTAGTTGTGTGCGCCTCAATTGTACTAAATCCTGCAACTGTTGGACAAAAGCAGGTTCAAAACTTTCAACAAGACGCCGTACTTCCTCAAGTTCTAAGAAAAAGATATCTCCTGGTTGTTTGAGTAAGCCCGACTTTAACCAAACCTGTTCCAAAGCTACAAAACACCAGCGCAACTGCGCTAAAAGTCGAGAATAAACCTCTGTGACTCGCCCTTTAAGATGCACACGCTTTTGGACAAACCTTCTGTTCTTCTTCCTTTGACGCTTTTGGTGTTTTAGCGGTTCATTTGTCTGCATCAATTGTACAAACAACTGCTTAACCGCCTCTGATTCTTCTTTCCAGGTGGGAACAGCAATATCAGTTCCTACTTCGCTCAAATAACCGTAATGCTCAAGCAATTTGTCGAACTTGTTTACAATTTCTTGCCCTTCGGGAGTTCGTCTTAACTGCTCAAACACCGTTACTGGGTTAAACTCAGGTAAGATCTGCCGAGCTGTTGTGGCTAAATCTTGAATCGCTCGCAACGCCGCTACTTCTGGCGTCCGACTATTATCAATATCCCCATCCTTTACCCGAAAGATAGCTTGTCGCAACGCCGCACTCAACGGAGCTAATATACTGTAGTATGTTGCACCACGAAGTAACTCCAGAATTAAGTTAATTCTTGTCCACAGCCTTGCTGGCTCAAGGTTTTCTACGGGTTCTGAGGCTAACTCAGACAAAGCCGGAACAAACTGCTTGCGATTATCCCTGTTGAAATCCAGTGTGAGAGAAAACTCCCGCAACAGCAAACCCACTAAACCAGGAAAATTCCGCAATGTGGTTTCTATAGGAGGCTGACTCATTTTTGCTCCCCTAGTTAAAAACTCCAAGCTTTCAGGGGGTAAACCCATGCGGCGGAAAATTTCTCCTAGTAGGGTGGCATTAAAGTAGGATCTTGAATAATGGAGTGTAGCTGTTTGGTTAAAATCCAACCCGACAGAGCCTTTACCCAATACCAAAGCAAAAATTTCTCCCCAAACACCACAAGTCAAAGGACGATTGATCGACCAAGTTAATGGGCGAATCAGTCCAGGAATCACCTCTGCAGCAATTTTGCGCGTCCATATCGGCAGTAAGGTGGTTATGGGTCGAGTTTGCAATGTCCAAAGAGTTTGACCATCGTATGTCCACTCAATATCTTGAGGAATACCGTGGTAATGTTCTTCCAGATGTCGAGATAGATATGCGACTTGCTTGATTAATGTTGGTGGTATATTCCCCTCACCTTCTAATTGAATAGAAGTGAAATTATCTGTCTCAACCACATAAGCGCGATACTGTTCGGGCGTTACTCGTCCGGAAACGACACCAGTAGCGTTTCCTGGCAAAGCTTCAATGATGATCGCATCTCCTTGCTTGGTAATGGGATCACGAGTAAAAGCGACACCAGAATAGACACCTTGGACTTGTTGTTGAATCAGCACCGCCATTGCTGCATCAGTAATGCTGCTTTCGCCCGTATGTTGCCCGAAGTCTTTCTGGGATTTTGCTGCGTTTGTTTGGAATGGAGAATCCTGTTTTGAAACAACAGGCTTGGTAACAGTGCGATCGCGTCGATACTGTATTGCCCGTTCACTATTGTATGACGCTCGACACTGGGCGATCGCATCTCGCAATTCCTGTTTACTCGTCACATTCAAAACCGTTTCATACTGTCCTGCGCCAGAGGCTAGTTCTGTATCTTCTCCTATGGCTGAGGAACGTACCACAAACGGTAAAACTGGTGAAGGTTGAAGCGTTTCTATCAACTGTTCCGGATTCTGGTACGGACCAATGATCCATCCTTTTGGGACTGGATAACCCCATCGTTTGACTTCGGCTAATCGAGCTGCCTTTTGTCCAACTAAAGCCGCCTCTAACTCGTCATCTAAAGTGAGAATGCTTTGATTCCCACGAAAAAATTTAAACGCTGTTTGTGAGTCGCTTTGTGCTTCTTCAACAGGAAGATTCAAGTCGTCAGGAATTTGTTTGTAAATCCAGGCAAGTAACCCCGCAAGAGCTGCCGCAGCCAAGATTCTTGCTGGGGTTTCTGGATGCAGGACGGCTACAATTGCAGGCAATAGAACTAAAACCCCAAATTTTGCCAAAAGCCTTGAGCGCACAATAGTAAAGCTGACGCCAGCAAGTAAGAAAACAAAGACTGCCGCAAGTGGGTCATGTACGCCAAATCCCCACACAGCGTTAGTCGTGCCAGCTCCTTTACCCGCCAAGAATCTACCCAATACTAAGCCCATCAGAGCAATCAATTCCCAAGCTGAACCCTCTCCAAAGAAAATACGAGCCAGCAAGACTGCGGCAATACCCTTGATCGCTTCCGAAAAAACAGCCAGAATTCCAACCAGTGTACCGCCGTGGTAAAAAGCAGATGAAACACTAATATTGCCTGTACCAATTTGTGCTAACTGCCGCCCTGTTGTAGCTTGAGTGAGCCAAGCTATGATTGGTAGCGCACCTAACACAGGGCAGACAATGAAAACGACTACAAAACCCCAAAGTTCTAACATTTTTGCTTTTGGATTTTAGATGTATTTTTAACCTAAAATCTCAAACCTTAAATTTAATAATTATTTTTCTTCGTCATTACACCATAAAGGTAGACACGGGAGTTGTGACGCAAATCGTCTTTGCCAGTGTCAAATCTTGCTTGCTTAATTAAACTTTCTTTGCTTTTGACTATATTAATATGATTTATAGTTCCAGTCATACCTGAGCAGAGCACTCACGCTCATACATAGGGCGTAAAATGATACTCAGAATGACTTCTATGATACATCTAACTCCCTGAAGTTGGGAGTTCCATCATCCAACTTAGTGAACTGCGTAGGCTGCTTGCAGTGCCCAAATGATCAGCGCCAGAATTGACCCTAGAAGCAGCACGGAAGAGATGGTGACTACTTTTGGGGTATCAGCGCCTTCAAACTTCATAATTCCTCGGTTCAAGTCGGACATAGCTTTGTAATCCTCCTTCTGTTACAGTGCTAACGCGTCCGTTTCGATTCTAGTCCTTCAGAATGCATCTGATGCAAAGTTTATATTACAATTTTGTTTAAGTTTCGCAACATTTTCATCGTTATAAATACTCATATGAATAGATACATTGTATGGGTTGAGACATTTTTTTTACTGACTTTTTCACAGAGGATTGCAAAAATTAGAACGTAGAACCTGACAATTGTCAATTGGTTAAAAAAAATTACCGACTCAAAACTGCCAATATCGACATAATCGTGTCATGTTTGTATCCTAATAGCAACATTCTGGGCGTTGCTGAATCAGGGGATGATGTAAACAAACGTATATTTCTTTGACAAGCTGCGTAAATCCCCAGTCAACCTCTGATAAATCAACAAGGGGTCAAATCAGAACTACCTATTTCATACTTCCATTCTCTAATACCATATTCTGACTGTGATCGCATATGTCTGCGGCACTTAAGTGCGAATGCTGCGCGCCGAGATTACCTGTGCACAGGACTCAGGAATTATTGCTTTATATAGCAATAATTCCTGAGTCAGAAGTCATATCATATCCGGCGAATTAGTTGTGATTTCCACGTTATAAGAGTTTTCCGTTCCCTACATACGTGAATCATTTCACCAAATTAAACCAGATGCCTATAGCTACTGTTCAAAACACTAGAAAAAATGAGCATTCAAGTAAGCAAGATGAAAACACTTTTGTTTGTATCTACTGTCTTTCCACCCATGATTAATCCGCTTGCCAATCGAGTCTACAAACTGCTCGTACAATTTCAAAAAAGTTGGCAAATTCTCGCATTGACTCGTGTCGAAAATGCTTATTTAAATGAAGAATCTAGCGTTCACTTTGTCAAACCTTGGTATCCACAAAAATTAATTGACTTAATGAGTAAGCTGAAGCTTGAGAAGATACTAAGGTTATTAATTTGGCCAGATCAGGATATTTTTTGGGTATTACCTGCATTGATCAAAGGTTATCAGTTGATTCAGCAGCAGAAACCTGATGCTATTTTTGTATTTATGATGCCCTATTCAGCTAGTTTCATAGGAATCGGGTTGAAGTGGTTAACAGGTTTACCTTTAGTGTTCAGCTTAGATGACTCGATCACTTGCACTGATATGCATCCAGAATCTCAAAGTTTGCTGCATTATCATTTAAAACAATGGCTAGAAAAATTTTATGTTCGTCAGGCTGATGCATTAGTTTATGTTTCCCAATTCAATCTCGAACAGGTCAAAAAACGACAACCTTTATCTCAACAATCGAAATTTAACTTGATTCGTTGTGGTGCTGATCCCTTGGATTTTAGTACTCCCCTTCCTCCTTCAATTGACAAGAAACCTTTCGAGATAGTTTACATTGGTGGCATGAATGGCTGGTACGATTTCTACTATCGTCTTGAAAAACAATCGGTATTGAAAAAACTTTACAAAGCTTGGATAAGATTAGGCATCTATGAACAGGTAAAAATCGATCATCGGAGTTCTAGTCCAGTTTTTGTTGGCAAAGCAATACAGCAAGTCATTGCCCAAAATCCTAACTGGGAAAAAGAAATTCAACTTGTCATTCATGGAAACCCAGTTCCTAAACATATAGTGCAAACGGTGTTGGAAAACCAAAAACAGACAGATGTCGTTTCAGTCTTTGGTTCTGTATCCCACCACCAAGCACTTCAACTTGCAAGATCTGGAGATCTTTTACTCATAACTTTGCCTAATCGTCCAGATGGCTCTTCAGGTGGACGGATTTCATGTAAAACCTACGAATACCTAATGACTGATCGCCCCATTTTAGCAGCAGTGCCTAAAGGTGAAAACTGGGATTATCTAAAGGATAAGCCTGGAGTTTGGTTAGTCGAACCAACAGATACAGAGGCTATGAGTCGAGTCATTTCTGAAGTGGTGTCAGCACACTTTTCTAATTCTCCCCTCAGGTTTGATCGAACTGCTCTCCAACAGGAACTTAGCTATGTAAACTTAGCTGAAGATTACTTAAAAATACTCGACCAAGTTTGCTTGAACAACACCAAGGAAATTCAAGCTAAGCAATTAGCGACAAGTTAAGGTTTTTTAGGCTTTGTCAACAACCAGTATCAGTGACGAAAAAAACTGAGAAACTGTTAATGGTGCATCTTCCTACTTCTAAGTAATCAGAATAAGTCCTTGTCTTCGCGAAATTATTAACGGAAGAGCGTAAAATATACAGAACTTAGAACAAACGGACTTAACAAGTGAAAGTGTCGCTGGTTATCAGTTTAGTCGTCGTGCTCGGATTGTTTGTCATCATAGAGTTGGGATTAAGATTACTCTTTGGGTTTGGCAATCCTCTAACATACATCCGGGATGAGCAGATTGGTTATTTGCTAAGTCCTAACCAACGCACCCGTCGCTTTGGTCATCGTATTACAATTAACCAGTATTCAATGCGGAGTGAAGCCATATCCCAGACGCGTTCACCATCTACTCTGCGGGTACTGCTTCTAGGAGATTCTATTGCTAACGGTGGCTGGTGGACAGACCAGAATAATACAATTTCTAGTTTAATAGCGCGCTTGTTAACTTCAGCAGTTAGTAGTAATTATCAACAAGTAGAAGTGCTGAATGCTTCAGCCAACTCTTGGGGACCAAGAAATGAATTAGGCTATTTGGAAAAGTTTGGCAGTTTTGATGCTCAAGCACTTGTGCTACTCATTAACACCGATGATTTGTTTGCTACCCCTCCCACATCTTTACCCGTAGGATGCGATCGCAATTACCCCGACAAAAAACCACCTCTAGCATTAGCAGAAATCTTCCAACGTTATATACTCAAGCCAACCCCAATACCAGGAATAGAAGCAATCCAAAATGAAGCAGGCGATAGAGTTGGTTTTAATCTAGAAGCAATTGGCAAAATCCAAGCACTTACGCTTCAAACCAATACTCAATTTCTTCTCGTCATGACTCCCTTACTTCGAGAAATTGGTGAGCCTGGTTCCCGCGATTACGAAGTTTTAGCACGGAACCGCTTGAGTGAATTTTGTCAAGCCCAACGCATCACTTATTTAGATTTTCTTCCAATATTTAACTCCAACCAAGACCCCAAAGCCTTGTATCACGACCACATCCATCTTAACTTGCAGGGAAATCAGTTGGTGAGTGAGGTGATTTCGCTATCGCTGCTTGAACTATTGGCACAAAAATAAACAATACTTTACAATACCATTATTTTATATAAAAATAAAAATAACGAAAGAGAGATATGACGCCAGGAAAATATCTCGTAAAGTCAAAGAAGAGTGTATCTACATCGGTCAAAGTTGCCCAATGGTTAAAGAATCTTTCCAAGAACTTGTGAACTTGAACCAGCGCGACGAAGCACAAACTCATAACTTGTCTGCAGAAAACTTTGCAGGAGAAGACCTTAAAGAGGCAAACCTTAGCGGTACCAGCCTATTCAATGCTAACCTTACTGGGGCAAATCTCAATAATGCCAAGCTTGACATTAGCAATCTCAGTATTGCCAACCTTGCTAGTTCTGACCTTAGTGGTGCAGATCTGCGTGGTGCAAGTCTCAGCCTTGCCAATCTCAGTGATGCCGATCTCAGCGGTGCCGATCTCAGTAATGCAAACCTGTGTGGTGCCAACCTCAGTCGTGCAAACCTCAGTGATGCAAACCTCACTGATGCCGATCTCAGTGCTGCCAACCTCAGTGGTACGAACCTCAGTGGTAGCAATCTCAAAAACGCGAACTTGAGCCTAGCCAATCTCGATAGTGCGAACCTCAAAGGTGCTAATATCAATGATGCCTATCTTGGCGGTATTCGGCTCAGTGGTGCGGACCTCAGCGGTGCAAACCTCAGTGGTGCGAACCTCAACGTTTCTGACCTCAATGGTGCAAACCTCAGTAATGCTGACCTCCGTAGTACCAATCTCACTAACGCTTATTTGAATAGTACTAACCTCTATGGTGCCAAAATTAACGATTCAACGAAATTTGATGATAACAGTTTAGATTAAGAACCTCTGGGAAATTACTGAGATTCTAAAGATATCGGTCTATTTCTAAGATTAAGTTACTCACCACGTACCGGGCGTGGTGATGTATCATTGGTTAATTTTGGGCGTTTAAACTCATTGTCAAGAAAAATTTACTAGAATAAAATCATACAAAAAATTGCGAAGTTTCGATTAAGTAGAAGTCGCAATTATTACTCTGGTTTAACACTTGTTAGCTATAGTGCTAACGTCCAGTCATTCAAAAAGTACCCTAACAGGTACCGATTTATTTCTGGAATGACAAGAGGTAATATTGTTGACTTTATCTAGAAAATCAAATCTTACATCATTGAGGGTTAAGCAGAAAATCTATGCCTGAGGTTAAAGTTCCTACCATAACTAGCACGTATGACATTATTTGCTTCGGAGACGAAATTCCTGGTATTCTCGCTCTAGTATGTGCTGCACGCGAATACAACCGTCAAAAAAATCAACTTCCACGGACTTTGCTACTGTTAAAAGGAAATTCTAAATTAGGAATTGGAGGTCATTTAGTACGTGGTGGATTGTGTTATCTTGACCGTTCTGCAGTTCCTGCTGCGATTCGTCAATCACGTAATTTAGATACTTTTGGTGATCCAGCGGCTATTTACAAAGAATTTTTGAAACGAGCGGGTGTAGCGCTTATTGCTCTTGATCCTGTGAAGGCAGATAGTGCTTTGCGAGCAATGTTGCAAGAGGTGCGTGCAGATATTATAAGTGATATTGAAATTAAGTCTGTTATCAAAGAAGGACAGAAAATCACTGCTATTGAACTGACTAAAGGTGAAACTTATGCGGGCAAACAGTTTATTGACTGCACTGTGAATGCAGAGTTGGCGCAAGGGGCTGGAGTGAAAAAACTTAAGGGGTTTGAAACCTTTGGCTTACCTGACTCAGAACTAGCAGTGACTTTAGTCTTTGAAACTCAGGGGCTGAGTATTGAAAGACTCAAAAATGTGGAGTTGCAATATCTTAAACGCTTCACCAATACAGCAGATACTGAAGCTCAAAAATGGTTAAATGTTGCAGCAGGCGGAGCTCCAGCAAGAGCAGATGAACTGAGAAAAAATCTAGTTGATTCTGCGGGCAAGCTCAAAACAATGTTTGCAGGTCAAGATTATATCGATGTTCGCTCTAAAGCTCTCTCCATAGCATACCATGCTTTCCGAGGTACTCCTGTGTCCTTAGCATCTAGTGGTACCATGCTTGACAACGGTAATATAGCTGTTTTGTCTCAGGGGAGGTTATTTTGGAATGCACTGTTGTATAAAGTAAATGCTGAGCAAGCAGAAACTTTAGCACGCGCTAAATCCAAGCCAACATCAGAAATGCTGCGTGAGATGCTATTTGTGAGAAGGTGGTTTGAAAGCATTGGCGCTACTCAGGTGAAGTCACCAGAAGAACTTTATATTCGTCATGCTGGTAATATTACAGGGGCAGTTGATCCCTTGAGTGGATCTGAAATGCTGGCAGGTGGTGTACCACAAAGTCAAGCTTTGGGAACATTTGGTTACCATTTTGATATTCGTGGCGGTATTACTGGCTTAGATGAAAGAGCTGCTGGTAAAGGTTTTAACGATTTTGCATTTCTGAACCCGCCTTTGTTCAATATTGGCATCCAGCACGCTTTGATTAAAAATGTACCTAACCTAGCAGTAATTAGTCCAGCTTCTGGATTTGTGGGGTATGCCTCTTCTGCTGGGAGAATTGTGGAATTCAATTGTGGTGTGGGGCAGGGAGTCGGGATTGCAGCAGCAATTGCGATGGTTCAAGCGCGTAACCTCGCTGAAATCTCTAACACACAAGTGCGAACCATATTGGCACAAACAGGAAAGCTATCTCAAGTTTATGGTACGGACAACCCACTACTAGCAAGTCAGCTAGGCAGTTTTGAGAATCAAATGATTGCTTAAACTTGCTCGGCAATACCATATATTGACACTCCTCAGCCTAAAGGCATGAGGATTCTTGCTTCAACCGTCCTCCCTAGATATTTGAATGCTAGCATTCAAGTATCCCCGTTTGGATACGTCCACAAGCGCACACGAACTGCCCGACCGCGTTTGAAAAGATTTATTCAATTACTTTTATCTCTTTCCTACACTATGTCGCACGAAGCTGAGCATTGTAGCTGGGGAGTACCCAATATTGCCTCACTAGAGCCTTTTAGACTACGGGCAATAGTATAATCTCATACTTTTGGTACGCTGTCAATAAAAAGCCGCCCTACAAGGGCGGGGCTTTAAACCCAAATTTTCGGTAATCATTTGAAAAGCACTGTAACTCAAAGAGTATTTTTGACAATGAGTCATACACAAGAAACTGGAATTCCAGGTGTGTTAGCGCCAAACACCAAGATAACTAAACTTGCCGATGGAATGTCCTTCTGCGAAGGTCCAGTTTGGGATAAAAAACATCATCGGCTCATTTTTAGTGACACTGATGCAGATGAACATAGATCCTGGAGTGATACTCAAGGGTTACAGACTTTTCGCAAGCCTAGCTATCAGCCAAACGGAAATGTTTTTGATTTGCAAGGTAGGCTTTGGACTTGCGAACACGAATCAAGGGCGATTAGCATGACCAACACAGATGGTCAGCGAACAATAATGGTGGATAATTATGGAGGCAAGCGCTTCCATTCACCAAATGACTTGGAAGTAAAATCTGACGAGACAATCTGGTTTAGTGATCCAACTTATGGTATAGGTAACAGAACCAAGGAGATGGATTTTCAAGGCGTTTTCCGCTTCGATCCCAAAGAAAATAAGCTGACATTAATTGCTGATGATTTGAGTATGCCAAATGGCATCGCTTTTTCTGTGGATGAAAAGAAGCTTTATGTTGGAGATTCGGCAGAGGATAAGCGACAAATACGCGCATTCACAGTGAACTCAGACGGAACGGTATCCGGTGGGGAAGTGCTATGCACCACTGAGAACCCAATTTGGGGTCCAGACGGAGTTGATGTGGATGCAAATGGAAATATCTACACAGGTTGTGGTGATGGCGTAAATATTTTTTCTCCAACCGGTTTGCTGCTAGGCAAGATATTAACTGAGGTTCCAATCTCAAACTTTGCCTTTGGCGGAAATGATGGCAAAATGCTGTTTATGACTAGTGAACACGCTTTATATCGGGTCAATTTGTTAGTGGCAGGTGCGGTCAAACGATGGTGATTTCGTAGAAAGTGAGGAAATTTACCTTAATTTAGTGCGATTACTTATTTTTTACTTTTCTTAGAGTTGATCGCCTTTTTTTGTGCATTTTTTTAACTTGTAGAATTCACGTTGTTGTACGGAGTGTGCTGTTATCTAATCCTAGACCACACTTCAAGATAATTCTGGAAAAATCTATACATGAGTACGGTTCGGTTTTTGTTGATAGTGCTAGTTTCATGCGATCGCACCTCTTGCTTATTTTGCATAGCCTAGGACTGCGGTTGTTGATTACGTTCACAGCGTCACGGCTTCGTTAGCTGAATGCCTGAATGTGCTAGTGGGTAAGCGTTTTCTCAGTATCAAGAAGGTTAAACGTAACCCCAACGAAGAAGTCTGAATGGCTTGTTTCAATTTCCTTACGGCGAAAATGATTTAGTTTTCTGGTTCCTGCCAGCAACTAATATCAAATCCGTTTATATCGGAATTTTTCCTTCTTCCTCTCTCTCTGTGTGTCCTCTGCGCCTCTGCGGTTTTTTTATCACTCAGATGCTACCGGATTTGATATAAAACGGAATGCCCATTTTAGTTTGGGGTGATTGCACTGAGGGGTGTCTCCCCTCAGTACGAATTCTGTTTACTCGCATATAAAAATTACATCAGGGTGCATGAGTCCAATTCATTAAGTGAAAGTCACTCTTTGTTTTGGTTTCTCGTATGAAAAAGCTAAGGTTCTTGAGTAATTACTTAAACGAGTAATTACTCAATCCACCTCAACTGGAGTGCGGAAGGTGGGTTTCACAAGTTCGTAGCGTTATTTAGCCTCTTGAAGCTTTACCAGTAGGTGATTCAGTTCGTCACGGATTTATGAAATGCTGTACTAAGCCCCCTTTTTAACTCTGTTGGGGGATCTTAACAAAACTAAACACCACTAACTGAACTGTATTGATTTTTATCAAAGTAAAGCTGGTTGCATAAGTTGTCAAAAGCCACTGTATTTATCTTCAGAGGTTTTTGGAGCAAGTTTATGCGAATCTACTGGAAGCCGATTATTTGTGAGGTGATATTAGAAATTCTGCTAGAACTAGCCCCAGGAAGCTTCGACATTATGGCGACTATTAGCGAGTATTTGGTGGAATCGACTTGGGAAGCTAGCAGAACTTCAATTCAACTAGTTTTGGGAATGAATTCCCAAGCAGCTTTCCACTAATCTCTCTAAAAGGAGTAAGTGCCATCTGCTCCTCAAAACACTTACTTTACAAGACTTGCAGACAAATTTTGTTTTTCCCCAAAATGAGCTAGTGGCTACAAAACTTTTTACAATCTTGGATCAACAGGTTCGCTCTCCATCGCCAAAATACCAAAAACACACTCATGCACACGACGCAGTGGAACATGAGCAACAAATAGCTCCAAAGCCTCGACACCCAAAGCAAACTCCCGCATCGCTAAAGAACGCTTGACAGATAGTCCCCGTTGACTTAAATGTTGCAAATTCTCAGGCGTTGAATATTCGGGATCGTAAATCATTCGCAGATATTCGCGTCCTCGACACTTGACAGCAGGCTGAACAATCTGGCGATCGCCTTTAACAATAAATCGCTAACATATTGTTAGCGATTTGCAGCACGTCCGCTCACTAACTTCACTGGATCAATATCCAAAAGCAGTGCTGCAGTGCATCGTTGCTCATTTGCTTCTGGATAGAAGACGTGCGCTTGTCCAAAGGAAAGAGGAAAAGACTGACAACGATCTGGGTGTTTATGCAGTAGGTATCCTAAATCTCTAGCTGGATAATATGTGGTTGTAATCGACAGCAGCATTCACAATAAACAGAGGTTCACTCTGGGCAGAATAATCATAATTACTGCTTAACAGCTCGTGATTACCAAAAATATTTATTTAATGCTGCCATAGCACTTCCTACTTGATATTTCTTAACAGATTCTTTGGAAAAGGAAAATATTTTGCTTGGCTAAATATTTGTGATAGGCTAGCTTATTTTCCTGTTTGTCTTTTCCTAAGTTGTATATAGAATTAAACACTCTAGATAATTAGGGAGCATCTTGTGAACTTCGACACTGATCGCGGTAGCGGCAGGTTTTTCCTGCAATATTTCTGTTAATCTTGAACCTACACACCAAATCTTTTGTTAAGACTGGCAGTGAGGAGTGAAGTGTGTAGTAATAGCCGGGATTGTGGTACTGTCTCTACACCAATACAGGCGCAATCCATTGTACCTCTAGCCTTACACCTTTCATTCTTTGAAGACGTTAATTTTTGTTTGATTGTGTAAATCCCGTTCATCAATACCCCACCTACACAGCAACTAGGTGGGATTATTGTTTTAACTGATAAAACTTCTTCCTGGTTCTTTCATTTTGAATTTTGTTCGCCTTTGGCGTGCCCTTTGGGCATATTTTGAATTTTGAATTGCCTAACATGGACGCCTGTTGGGGTTTGAATAAATCATCTGTAAAACCTTGGGCGGTTCATCACCAATGTGAAAAGCACGGACTCGTTCCTCAATCACTCTATCTGTATTCGTCACCCGCGCAAATTGCCTTTTGTGTTCTGCCCAAGACTCCACAAGCGCTGTTTCTACAAAGCGACTAGGATCAGATAAATCTTGATACAAGCCCCATTGAATCGCACCATCACGCCGGCGAATTTGGCTAAATGCTTGCATCACCTTGGTAAATTCTTCAGCGTTTGCTGGGTCAATGCGATATTCTAAAGTAATTAAAACAGGGCCATCATTTGGGCAAGGTTCAAAAGCAATGCGTGGCTGATCCCAATGCAGGGACGCTTGTAAGTCCAATTTTTCAGCACAGCGAAGACGATAACGCCTTGTCAGCAGGACACACACAATTAATCCTACAGCAGCACTGGTAAGGGCAGTCGAGATACTTGTATGTTGAGCCAAAGTACCCCACAAAAGACTGCCCAACACCATACTTCCTTGGAACACAAGCAATTGTACAGATAAAGCTCTAGCACGCACCCAGCTTGGAACTGATGTTTGGGCTGTGACAGTCAGACTAACCATCACGCACAGGGACGAAATGCCCACCAGTAGCATCACTACCCACACCAGTGGTACAATCCGGAAATATGCTAGTGCCAGCATCATCGCAGCCATCACTAAGGATGCGATCGCCACCAGGCTGTCGATTGAAAATTTCTCTCGTGCTTTGGGTAAAATAAACGCTCCTCCTAAGCCACCAATGCCCCAAAAGCCAAGAACGACACCATATCCAAACGCATCCAGCCCCAACTCTTTACGCCCCAGCAGTGGTAGTAGGGCAAATAAGGCGCTGGCAAAGAAAATGTAGGCTACTGTCCTAATCAGCACAGATTGGAAGACTGGGGCGTAACGGATGTAACGTATCCCTGCTTGCATAGCCCCCATAAACCGTTCTGTGGGTAAAGCACTCTTTTCATGCGTACGTTTCCAGCGAGAAATCACAAATATCACACTGACAAACGAAGCAGCGTTTAGCAGGAAAACAACACCCGTTCCTGCTGTGGCGATGACAATCCCTGCTACGGCTGGACCAATTGAGCGAGATAAATTAACAACAATACCACTGAGAGTGACAGCTTGCGGCAGTTCTTCTTTCGTTACGAGTTCGGGCGTTACAGCTTGCCAAACAGGCATATTCATCGAACTACCGATACTCAGAGCAAAGGTTAACCCTAAGAGTATCCACGGAGTTGTTATGTGAGCTATTGTCAGCACACCCAACAAAGCAGCTACGACTAACATCCAACCCTGTGTCCACAGCAGCATCTTGCGACGATCAACAACATCAGCAAGTGCTCCTGCTGGTAACGCCAGCAAAAAAAATGGTAAGCTAGACGCCGCCTGCATCAGCGCCACTAACAACGGTGAATTGGGCGCAAGAGTTGTCATTAACCATGATGCGCCGACATCGTGCATCCAAGTTCCAATGCTTGACACTGCTGATGCTACCCACAAGGCACGAAAGACTGGCTGACGCAGAGGAGTCCACATCGAAAGAGCAACTGCTGATGGTGATGTCATATTAGAAGTATTGACTCGTTAAAAGGCTTTAGACAGCCCAGCTTGTTTCAAAACAGCGTTGGCTGTATGGCGTGACTTGATAGAACTATCTACCACAAATCGACGATCTGTAATTGGACTGTACCAGATTTCATGGTCTCCTTTACCTTGCCGTTCAAAGTAACAACCAGCTTCAGAAAGAATCTTTTTCAACTCAGCAGTAAATGACGCACTCATTTAGTTAGTTACCGAAATTAACTCTTGCCGATGACTGATTAACTCAAAAGTGATAGAACCCGCATAGTCAGAAGGTACAATTCTGTTTATAATGATGAGTTCTGGAATCATATCTCGAAGCTTTTGTGTAAGAACCTCAATTGTAGAAGCTTCAGTGACTAATCCTGGCACGTCTTCACTCGTTGCAACCCAGACTTGTGCATCTTTATCCCAAAAAGCTTGAACTTTAAATGTGATTTGTGTCATTATTAAGCGCTCTGTCGAATTGACGACGTAATTTGAGTTTAAAACAAACGTCAAATATCTACCGTGTTAAACAAAAAAGTTGTTAAATCCTCTAAAATACGTAATCCCCTCAGAGAACCAGAAACAAGACGACTTGCAGCAATTGGTTGTCTAAGGAGTTCCATTGCTAAAGGAAATGCCTGCAAAGAACCATCAGAGTGAAATGCATTGGTGAGGTTAGGAATATTGTGATGTGCATCGTCGCTGATGACTCGCAACATTGCTACAGCAATTCCTCGCTGACTCAAAAATTCTAATGCTGCAAATCCCTCCATGTCTACAACGTCAGCATGATATGTTTGACCTAATTGAAGTTTTTCACTGGCAGAATAAATCAGGCGATCGCTCGTCAAACCAACACCCGTAAAAACTCTATCTTGTAATTGGTTTTGGACTATCTTTGTTAACTCGCGATCGCACAAAAGTTCAGCAGCATTTTTCTTTTCGTCTGCACCAGGATAAACGCAACTTCGATACACTACAGCCTTGCCAACACTGTATTTACTTGACAAACTTCCACATAACCCCATCAACAAAACTCTCGGTTGTGGATGATGAGAAAGGTGTCCAGCTTCCAACCATTGTTCTAAATGTTTGGTTAATGCTGAAGAACCCATAGGAATCGGAAAAACAGGCGGCGTGGGAACCGTAAGGCGATTTAATCCTTTGCAAACAGCTTTGTACTCTGGCCCAGTAACAACTAAAATGGCATCAACAAGCATTTTCATAGTTTTTTGGCGCTATTGCCTTGCTTTTCGCCTCTGGGATACCAACTGTGCTGCTAACAGAATTGCTGCTTTCATACTCGTAGCATCAGCAATTCCCTTAAGCGCAATATCAAACGCCGTCCCATGATCCGGTGAGGTACGAACAAAAGGAAGACCTATAGAAGTATTAACTGCTCTGTCAAATGCCATCAACTTCACAGGTATTAAACCTTGGTCATGATACAGTGCAAGGTAAGCATCTGCAGCTTGTGACGGGTTTACCCTGAGCGGACTTGTGCTGAGCGTAGTCGTAAGCGCAAGCGCACGCCAAGGCGAACGCGTAGCGTCTCCGGAGGAGATAGCAGCCGAAGGGTCAATGTTACCATACCAAGCTTGACCTGGTTTAACCCACATTGTATCTGGTGGAACCGGACCGTCTAATTGTAAATTCGGGCGGTTTTTGCGTTCTTGCTCAATCCAGGGAATTAACCAATCTTGTTCTTCGTGTCCAAGTTGTCCTTGTTCGCCGCTGTGGGGATTTAAACCAGCGATCGCAATCCTCGCTCTTTGTAAACCAAAATCTTTCTCCAAACACTCCACCAACAAGTCAAGTTTTTCTGTCATCAACTGCGGTGTTAATACTTTTGGTACTTGACTTAATGGCACATGTGTGCAAGCGAGCAGAGTGCAAAGTGTCCAGTTAGTATGGGGCGAACGAGCGACAAATAACATTCCCACACGCTTAGCACCCGACTTTTGGGCCAAAAGTTCTGTTTGACCTGGATAATTATATCCTGCCGCCTTCCATGCTGATTTGGCAATTGGACCTGTGACGATACCATCAAATTGATTGGCGAGTGTTTGAGCTATGGCTGTTTCCATATAAGCAAAGCTAACCGCACCACTTGCTGCATTACCCGTCCCGATGATAATTTCGTCCTGTGTGTGCTTGTCTAAGGGCACATCAAGAATTGATAGTTCTTCTGGATTTGCTAAAGGCTGAGAATTCTTGGCTAATTTTAGTTTCGTATAAATCTCTACTAATAAACTACGGCTACCCACGACCGTCAGATCACAACTTTTGCTAACTTCTGGATCGGCTAAAGCTTTTAAAATAACTTCTGGTCCAATTCCTGCTGGATCTCCCAGTGTTAATGCTAAGCGTGGGCGGCTTTGCACTGGTGTTATATCTTTTTCATCTAATTTGTACATTGTTGGCATATTATTCCTTCTCAAGATACACTTCAACTTCGTAGAGAGCAGGAATTTGCTCAAAACAGACTTGTTTGGTCAGTTCTTGACTCAAGGACTTGCAAATAAAAAAATATTCAATCGGAGGGAGACAAGGAGGACGAGTTGGGATATCGGCTACTTTACAATGTTTTACACTAGTCTAATACTTTGGCACCTCTTTCAGGCTCTGGTAAACTTAACTTAATTAAACAATTTGCAAAGGAGAATTGCAGCAATGAGCGGCGAAATGTTGAATGCAGCTTTGTTGTCCTTCGGATTAATCTTTGTAGGCTGGGCTTTAGGCGCTTTGTTGCTCAAAGTTCAGGGTGGAGAAGAGGAATCGCTGTAAAAAAGCATCGCGTTAGAGACAAGAGACAACTTTAAAGTCTCTTTGTCTCGTATACGCGCTTTAAAAGCGTGTAAAATTTTGTTTGCATAGTCAAGTCTGATAAGATTTTATTCATAAAAGTTTAAATTTTGTAAAAAGCTCTCATGACATTATTAATAATTGGTGCCACTGGTACCTTAGGGAGACAAGTGGCTCGTCGTGCGATCGATGAGGGGTATAAAGTCCGGTGTCTTGTTCGGAATGCAAAAAAAGCCGCGTTTTTAAAAGAGTGGGGAGCAGAAGTTGTACGAGGAGATTTATGCTATCGTCAGACATTGACAGCAGCACTTGAAGGTGTGACAGCAGTTATTGATGCGTCAACATCTCGTCCTGCCGATTCTGTTAGTATCAGACAAGTAGATTGGGAAGGCAAAGTCTCTTTGATTCAAGAGTCTGTTGCTGCAGGTGTAGAACGTTTTATCTTTTTCTCCATAGTGGATGCTGAAAAATATCCAGACGTACCGCTGATGGATATTAAGCGGTGTACAGAACTCTTTTTGGCTGAATCTGGTTTAAATTACACCATATTGCGACTGTCTGGCTTCATGCAAGGCTTAATTGGTCAATATGGAATTCCCATATTGGAAGCACAGCCTGTTTGGGTAACAGGAGATTCGTCTGCGATCGCCTACATGGACACTCAGGATGTTGCTAAATTTGCCATTCGCGCGCTGAAGGTACCAGAAGCCGAGAAGCAAACTTTTCCAGTAGTGGGAACTCGTGCTTGGAGTGCCGAGGAAATTATAGCCTTGTGCGAACGCTTATCCGGAAAAGAAGCGCGGATTACACGGTTGCCAATTAATTTACTACGTACCGTGCGCCGAGTCATACGCTTTTTTCAGTGGGGATGGAACGTCTCAGATAGACTTGCTTTTACAGAAGTCATCGCCAGTGGCAAGCCGCTAAATGCTCCAATGGAGGAAGTTTATCAGGTTTTTGGGTTAGATCCAAACGAAACCGCAACCGTAGAAACTTACCTGCAAGAGTACTTCAGCCGAATTTTGAAGAAGCTCAAGGAGTTAGACTACCAGAAGATTCAGCCCAAAAAGCAAAAACCAAAAAGGTCCCCGTTTAAGAAAACCGACACTCAGTAGCTATCAGTCATAAGTCATGACTCAGTAGTTCTGACACAAAGACAAAATATTAATGACTAAATAGCCCAAAATGTGCAACGATTAACATAATAAAGTGCGTCACCAATAATTGGATATTTCAGTGTGCCCAAAGCAGGCATTATCTACAATGACGTTAAGCCGGTAGCAAGCCGAATCGCTATCGAACTGAAACAGACATTAACCGCCGCAGGTTGGGATATCTGTGTCACATCAGCTGTCGGCGGAATCTTGGGTTATTCTACACCGGAAAGTCCCGTATGCCACACCCCAATAGAGGGACTAACACCTCCCGGATTTGATTCAGATATGAAATTTGCGGTGGTGTTAGGGGGAGACGGTACAGTTCTGGCTGCTTCTCGCTTAGTTGCTCCTTGTGGTATCCCGATTTTAACGGTCAACACCGGTCACTTGGGATTTTTGACCGAAACTTATCTCAATCAATTACCCCAAGCAATAGAAAAGTTGCTTCTGGGTGATTATGAGATTGAGGAAAGAGCGATGCTCACAATCAGAGTTTTTCGGGAAGATTATGTCATGTGGGAAGCTCTGTGCTTAAATGAGATGGTGCTGCATCGAGAACCATTGACCTCTATGTGTCATTTTGAGATAGCAATTGGTCGGCACGCAGCAGTAGACATTGCAGCAGATGGTGTGATAGTATCTACGCCGACAGGTTCTACAGCATATTCGTTGAGTGCTGGCGGTCCAGTCGTGACTCCGGGTGTACCCGTACTGCAGCTTGTACCCATATGTCCTCATTCTCTGGCTTCTAGAGCTTTGGTATTTCCAGATAGTGAACCACTTAATATCTACCCAGTGAATACTCCTCGGCTGGTGATGACTGTGGATGGTAATGGAGGGTGCTATGTTCTGCCAGACGATAGAGTTTCTGTAGAGAAGTCACCCTATTGCGCCCCGTTTGTTCGTCTCCAACCCGCAGAATTTTTCAAGATTTTACGAGAAAAACTGGGTTGGGGTTTACCACATATAGCTAAGCCTAGCTCTGTAGAATTACCCTAGGGTTATTTGGGATTTTGGATGAGTGAGGCGTTGTCTAAAAGTAGAATTTATGATTCTGCTCATAAATAACGCCAGCTAGATTTGAAATTAGTGATTAAAATGACTGTATCTGTCGATTTGTATGGCAGATACTTATATGTGCTAAAACATGGTCGGTAGAACACGTGTCAAGTCAAGATTGATTGATCAGCAAAAATCCGTAAACTGCACTTCTACCAACTCAGTCAAAATCCTAAATCTAAAATAGAACATCCAAAATTAATATGACACTTGCTCATAACCCTTGTGTATTGCTAATTGAAAGCGATGAAAATCTCGCAAATCAGCTTGCTTTCGATTTGAAAGAAGCTGGTTATGATCCCATCGTGGCTCATGATGGGACGAATGGTATACAATATAGTCGCGATCGCGAACCTGCTTTAGTTGTGATTGACCGAATGCTAGCAGGAGAATCAGGACTGTCGTTATGTAAAAATTTTAGAACGACTGGAATGCGATCGCCTGTGCTAGTGCTAATGGCACGCGATACAGTGGATGATCGCGTAGCTTGCTTAGATGCTGGGGCTGATGATTACTTTCTCAAGCCTTACCGGGGTGAGGATTTTTTGAACCTGGTTCGCTTATACTTAAAACCTGAAGTCGATACTTCCGAGCACTTACGTTTTGGTGATCTCGTTTTAGATATAGCAACCCGCCGCGCCATAGTTAATGAACGGGCGATTGACTTAACAATGAAGGAATTTGACCTGCTTAAGTATATGATGGAACATCCCCGTGAGGTATTAACCCGTGAACAAATACTGGAAAATGTTTGGGGTTACGACTTTATGGGCGAGTCGAATGTGATTGAAGTCTACATTCGCTACTTGCGACTAAAAATAGAAGACGAAGGTCAAAAGCGACTCATTCAAACGGTGCGAGGTGTAGGCTATGTATTGAGAGAAACTTGAACACGAGTGGGAAGAGTCGAGCAAGTGAGGTGAATAACAAAATAAATAGCTAATGACTAAAATTTCTATGATTAATTGGCTAAGTTTGCTATCAATAGTTTTGAGCATTTTGCTAGCGGGCTGTTCTGTTCCTACACAAGCAGTTCTTCCCACGGCTACGCCTAGTTCTCAATCCCAAGCACCAATGTCTTCAAACCAAACGAAGAACGCAGGGCAACAACTACCAATTTCAGCTGTGGCGGTTGTTCCCGATGGTACAAAAATTGAATTAGAAGTCGCACAAACACCCCAACAGCAAGCGATGGGGTTGATGCATCGCCCAGCTTTACCCGATAACCGTGGAATGCTGTTTGAGTTCCCATCACCGTTCCCAGCCAGTTTCTGGATGAAGAATGTACCAGTAGCACTGGATATGGTTTTTATGCTAAATGGGAAAGTGCAGTACATTGCTGCTTCCGCACCTCCTTGCAACACCACTCCTTGTCCTACTTACGGTCCCCAGACACCAATTAATCAAGTCATAGAACTGCGTTCCGGGCGGGCTGCACAGTTGGGCTTGAAGGTTGGCGATTCTGTAAAAATTGAGTCTTTAAAATCAGGGAATATACGGTAAAAAAGATTGAGATCCTGCCCACGGGGTCTTACAGCTAAAATTTCTTTTGTCAGATTTGTGTAAATATTTATTGCATTTTTAGGAAAGAAAAGAAATTTAAGACATTCTTTAACAAGTTAAAGAATAAAAGCCTTAGTCGCCAGAATGGACTGCGTCCCGCTCCGCTAACAGTATAAATTCTGTGCGACTTGCGGCTTCAAACTTGTGTGTTAACTCAATACAAATTCTTAAAAGCTTTATTGTTCCAAGACTAGATAACTAATTTTATCCTAGATCACAAAAAATATTCCTTTTGACATACGTGTAAAGAGTAGTCAATAAGAGAATATTAGGCTAAGGAATCTTTCTTACAACAGTTGTAGCTAACTAAAGCACTGATGTAAAAAGGATAAAGTAATAAATTCATCTAAATATTGTGCGGCTTAAGACTTATAAGATAAGTTGTATGACTGTCTATTTTTGATACAAAAGCATTCCTTGAGCAACACCAGACAAACTTTCCTGAGTTATCTATTAAGCAAAGGCACAGTGATAGAAGAATTATTGGCTACTTCCAACTACACCAAAAGTGGTGAATTGAAATATAAAAATACACACCATGTGAGGAGACCCAATACAAGATGTCACCATTAACCTATTCTAGATTTATTAGCTTTTTACAGGAAGATTTGGCAATTTCTACAGCTTCCATTGCAGTCGCTTTGCGTCGCAGTGAGCAAAATCCAGGTCCTTTGCCAATGATTCTTTGGCAATATGGGTTAGTTACCATAGAACAGTTAGATAAAATATATGATTGGCTGGAGACAATATAGGAAATAATCAGCTAGTTTAGGAGTGTCGAACTGTGCTTATATATGGAGTAAGCCTCTTACAAAGGCTTGTGTCTAAAATAAAAAAGATAAAATTTAATTTATTTGTCAAGGATAGCGAGTTCATAATTCAACTCGCTTTTTTGATTGTAGATTTGTCAGACTCACGTCTGTTTAATATTGGGGAGTCGCTGTAGCTACCATCAGCCCCCACACGATATCGAAACGAACTCTAGTTGCACGGCGAATCGTAAAATTTGTAGCTGCAAGAAAGTGATGAAACTCGTCTTGGGTATAACACTGTTTATAAGCCGGGTCAAATAACTTTAATACAATGTCGCTAATTTTCCAAAAAAAATAATCTTTGCACCAATCCAGAATGACAACTTTGCCCTCAGGTTTGAGGACACGTTTCATTTCCCTTAACGCAGCTAATGGATCGTCAAAGTAATGGAACGAACTGGCTGATATCACAACATCAAAAGTGTTACTAGCAAATGGTAACGCTAACACACTCGCTGTTTGAAACCAGACTTGAGGATAAATGCTACATTTGTGTTTGGCAATCTCCAGCATCTTCTTTGAAATGTCTACTCCAACAATGTGTTGTGTTGGATATTCACTCAGTAGCAGCCGTTCAAACTCACCTGTGCCACAAGCAACATCAAGTACAGTATCAAGTGGTGAGATTTGCGCCCAGTTTTTAACAAAGGATAGTGTCTTGGAAATGTAGCTTTTCCAACGTTGATCATACACAGATGACATTTGATCATATTGTTGACGAACTCTTGTTTCTGTCATCCTGTACTTCCTGTGATGATCTATGATTTTTGCTTTCTTTAATAACCATAGCGATTCTCGTTTGAATCAAACACACAACGATGTGTAGAGACGTGACATGTCAGTCAGCGTACCTTTGGAGTTTTCCTCGTTGAGTATCGCTAACTCTCCCGTTGCGTAACGTCTCTACTATATTGCAATACAGTTCAGTTAAGAATAATTTTAGGTTAGGGTTTTTTAACCTTAATTGAATCGTATTGGGTTATTACGAACGCGAACGATAAAAAAAGTCTTGTTTGATTTACTCAGCAGCAATATTCTTAGTGTTGAGATGATTGAGCGACCAACGGTGGTCAATATTAAAAGACGATTGGCAAACTTCTTCCAGATGCTTTTGTTGTACAGCCGCTTTACGCAGGGTAATAATCAGCTGATTTACCTGATGCCGCAAACTCGGATCATTGTTAACCGCTACCATAGTTTGTCTCTCTAACAGTTGCAGTATAAGTTCGTAGTGAACAGGTGAAGGCAGAGGAATTTGCTCCATGAAATTAATATTTGATTTCAAATTTTGGACAACTCAGAAGTTGCTTGTCATTAAATGAATTGTTACACAAGCATCAACGAATTGCCTAAAGCTACAATTATTCATGGGCTAAAGGTTTACCAAAGAGGTTGGCGATCGCTTCCTCCGGATCTGGATGTTTGATTAGAGACTCTCCAATTAAAACAGCTGATGCTCCTGCTTGTTCTACTAAAATCAAATCATCTAAGTTATGTAATCCTGACTCACTCACAACCACAATATTCCTTTGCTGTAATTCCTTACCCCTTGCTGCTAAGAGTTGGCAAGTCGTTTGTATATCAACAGAGAAATCTTCCAAGTTGCGGTTATTTATACCTACCAGTGAAACACCATCTATGGTTAACACGCGGTCGAGTTCTGCTAAACTATGGACTTCAATCAATGCCGCCATTTTTAAAGCTTTGGCAATTTTAACGAAGTACTGCAAATCTTGATCGCTGAGTATAGCAGCAATCAACAATACTGCATCTGCGCCTCGAACACGCGCCATGTACATTTGGTAAGGATATATGACAAAATCCTTGCATAGTAACGGTAAATCTACTTGAGCGCGGATTTTAGCTAAATTTTCAAAGCTACCAGAGAAAAACTTTTCATCTGTAAGTACCGAAATACAGCTAGCACCAGCTTTTTGATACTTTAAAGCAATCTCCACCGGATGAAAATCTTCTCGTAAAATTCCTTTACTGGGAGACGCTTTTTTAACTTCAGCAATCAAAGCTGGCTTTGTTTTGCCTTGCTGCAATGCTGCTACAAAATCACGGGATAGAGGCGCTTCAACCACCTGACGTTGCAATTCCTGCAAAGAAAGCTTTTCTCGCATTCGTTCAACTTCTTTTTCCTTATGCCAAACAATTTCTTCTAAAATATTGTTTGGCTGGGCATCAGGCGTAGCGACTTGATAGCGTACTGTGGATACAGCAATAGGTGGACTAGGTCTACAGCGACGGATTTGCATAATTAGTTATTAGTCATTAGTCATTAGTCATTAGTCATTAATTACTTGTCATTTGTCAAGTACAAAGGACAAATGACATAGGACAAATGACTAACTAGCAATTGCTCGTTTGTAAGCTTCGTCCAGCACTTCAGAAAGTGTTGGATGGGCGTGAACTAAATGAGCAAGGGTATGGACAGATTGGCGGTTGGCGATCGCCGCTGACGCTTCATGAATTAAATCAGAAGCATGTATCCCAAAGATGTGAACACCTAAAACTTCACCTGTGTCTTTACGATAAATCACCTTTGCCATACCATCAGCTTCACCTTCTGCCAAAGCTTTGGAATTTCCTTTGAAGTAACTTTTCGCCGTCCCGACTTCAAAGCCCTCAGCACTACCTTTCTCCTTCGCTGCGCCTTCAGTCATCCCCACATAACTGATTTCTGGATGAGTAAACGCTGCTGCCGGGATACTGTGATAATCTACTTCCTTGTGCCGCCCACAGATATTTTCTACTGCGATGATACCTTGAGCAGAAGCAGCGTGTGCCAGCATCATCTTGCCGTTAGCGTCGCCAATCGCCCAGAGATGAGGAACGACTTCACCAGCAGATACCACTGCCATGCTGTCGTTGACTGGGATAAAGTTTCGACGATCAAGTTCTACACCAATAGATTCTAAACCCAGGTTCTGCGTTGCTGGAATACGTCCTGTTGCAACCAGACATGCATCGACTTCCAGTACGTCTACGTCTTCTTTGGTTTTGAAGTTGGCTAATTCAATGACGACAGGTGAACCAGGAGTGATTTTTTTGGCGTATATGCCCACATGAGTTTCAATATCACGCCCAGTGATGAGAACCCGTTCAGCCAGTTTAGCAATATCACGATCAAATCCTGGCATCAACTGATCTAGGGCTTCTATCATCGTGATTTCACTGCCCAAAGCTGAGTAAACATCGGAAAATTCTAAACCGATGTATCCACTGCCAACAATTGCTACCCAATCTGGTAGTGATTCTAGCTTCACGCCCTGATCACTAGTAAACACAGTTTTGCCATCAACTTCAATACCTGGAGGAACGAAGGGTACCGAACCAGGGGAAAGAATAATATCTTTTGCCGTAATGGTTTTTTCGCCGCTGTCTGTGGTTACAGAGACTTTTTGTGTTCCTGCGATTTTACCCCAACCTCGAATGATATCGACTCCCAAGCGTTTGAGGCTGTTGGTTAAGTCGCCTTGTATTTTGGATACGAGATTGTTTGCATGGTTGGCGATCGCCTGTCTGTCGAATTCCACACTTCCCAGTTGAATTCCCAGCGACTTGAGATGATGGGCGTCTCTTAACTCTCGCACACGTCCAGATGCCGCCAGCAGTGCTTTAGATGGAATGCAGCCTCGGTTAACACAAGTTCCTCCCATATCCGCTGCTTCGATAATGGCTGTTTTCAAACCACAGCTAACTGCGTGTAAGGCAGCCCCGTGTCCGCCTACTCCAGCGCCTACAATGACTAAATCGTAATCAAATTCATGACTCACGTTAGTTTCCCCGTGTGCTTCCGCCTATTTATTCTGAGATTGACCAAGCAATCAGTCTAAGTTTCTTAATTTTAGGCTCTTGTCACTCGCTTCGCTCAAATTCAAAATTCAAAATATGTCCTATGTCCAGAGGACACGCTGCGCGAACAAAGTTCAAAATTAAGAACCACCAAAATAAATGGAGTGTAAACCGCCTGGCAGTCATGTTATTAAGTAGCATTAAGATGGACTTTGTACTTTTATTTACAAGATGTAGGATTCAACCAAGAACCATGAGGTGTCGTAGTAGGTGCTTGTGCGACCAAAATCACATCGCCATTACTATCCACCACCCACCCCTGCGCTTCTACAATCTCATCCGGTGGATATTTGACATCTTTCCTTTTTTGTGAATTGTTTCTACTTCTCTGCCTTTGTGTTTCTGTGCTTGAAGTATCTGAAGGATTATTTGTATCCTCTCCCAAAGACACCCAATCTACCTGCACATTGTTGCTTCTAAGAACTTCCCTAGGGTTAGGTGGTATACCACCGCGTCCGGTGATGATAAACTCACTTTGATTTTGCGTGACACCTGCATCACATCCTTGTGCCAATCTTGGTTCTTTTGGTTCCACAGGTAAGTTGATTAATCCACCGTTGACATCAACTTCAGGTGTATTGATATTTACTACGCCGTTTAAAGTCGGATTGGTTTGAGAAATTGCCGTGATATCGTTTGTAAGTAGGTTTTGTGGGTTGAGTTTTGTTGGGTCGTTGGTTTCTAATTGTCTTGCCAAGTCTTCTCGACTACGCAGTGCTATGCCAAAAAGACCAGTAGCGTTGATTTGGATTTTGCCACCAGAACCTGTGAAAGCATTGCTAGTGATGTTACTGTTTTCTTTTGGTTTGGCGACAATAAAGCCATTAGGAGCATTGATGAAAATATTACCGCCATCGCCAATAGCCTGTACTTTGCCTGCATTGGTGGATATTTGACTGTTGCGGCGTAGCAGTAATAAATCCCGCACTTGTAGGTTAATATTTCCGCCTTGACCAGTATCAGTTTCAGATGTAATTTTGCCTTGATTATCCAGAAGTATTGAGCGAGCATTGATATTGAGTTCGCCCGCTTTTCCTAGGTTCAGTGGATTCCCCAGGTAAATATAATTCTTCAGAGCTTCACTGCTTACAGTTACTGTAGCCTTGTCCTGAACAATCAATTGTCCTGTGGTGATTGTCAATTTTCCTGCATCGGCAGAACCTATAGTCGTAGCATACAAACCACTAGCTCTACCATCCGGTAAGGTTCCAACAATTTCTACAGACTTAGAAGCATTAACAATCAAACGACCTCCTTGTCCTGTAGCTGGTATTAATTCTTTAGGATTTAACGGGTTTTGCCTTCCACTAGAATCAGCTGTGACCTTTGCCCCATCTTGAATACGCAATCTCCCAGTATTGATTATTAAGTCACCCGCCTTACCAGCAGCAAAAGTGGAACTAGACAATAGACTGGCATAAGTTTTACTAGTAATTGGTTCGGTATAACTACCAATTAGTTGTACAGACTCGGAGGCATTTACAGTCAAATTTCCCCCTGCACCCTCACCTGATGTAGCGTTAAAGAGTTGTGCACCATCCCGCACAATTAATTTCTCAGTAGTAATCGTTAAGTCTCCACTATCTCCAACACCTGTAGTTCCAGCTAGCAAGGTTACAATGTGACCACTCAATTCTACGGTTTTTCCTTGCACTTGAATAGAACCACCCCCATCTTTACCATAAACATCTACAATAGATGGAATCCTAGAACCGTTAGTTGTCACGGAGGTAAGTTGAATGTTCTGGAAAGTCTGGACACCCTCATAGCCCATTGTCCAACCTTGTTTTATTGGGTTCAAACTGACGAAACTATTACCTGCGACACTCCCTAGCTCAATTCGTCCGCTTTTTGCCAACAAACTTCCGCCTTCTAGCGTTACATCACCGCCTATAAGTGCCAAAGTTTTGCCTATAGGTACTTGTAAACCAGCAGGTTCCTCAAAAAAATTAGTTGCGCCATCTGGATTTGCTTGAGATTGATTACGGATGGGTGCTGCTGTTGCGCCAAATTGTAAGCCAATAGGAACATTGACTGTTAGCAGCGGTGTGGTTTGGGGATTTGTGGCACTAAACTTAGTACCATCGGCAAAGTTCAAACTACTTGCGGTGCTTGCTACAAATGAACCCCCAATATTTAACGAGGCATTGGGACCAAAAATAATTCCGTTAGGATTGATTAGAAACAGGTTGGCTGAACCGTAAGCGTTAATAGTACCATCAATATTAGAGAAAGATTTACCCGTTACCCGGCTAATTATGTTTTGAATCTCTGCCGCATTGTTAAAGGAAGCCGTAGTCCCAGCAGGTACAGAAAACTGCTCGAAACTGTGAAAAAGATTATTTCCCGCTCGGGTTCCACCTTCAATAGTTCTGATGTTATCTTGTGTTGTAACGCGAGAATTATTAGGTAGAGTTGCATCTGGAATGATTTGGGCAATAGCACAGTTTGCACACAACAGGTTGATACCACCTATGGCCATTCCTAGTCCTTTAAACCAATTCCGAAGAGAACTCATCCCAGATATTGGACTCCTTTACGCAAAGTAGCTGTTACTGAATATATAGTGACACTACATCATTCTGTGAACTATATCAATATACAGCAAAATTCAGAAGTCAGAAGTCAGAAGTCAGAAGTAAAAATAGCTTTGTGTCTGGCTTTTAGACAAGAGCGTTGTACCTCAATCACTTGCAATACGCTGTAAGATTTTTTTCATTCTTCCTAAAGCTGAGATCATGCACAATATTATCAACTTAATTTTTGAGATCCAAAACTAGTGATTTGAGAATGACAACAAAACTTAATAATTTTTACCCGAGAATATACTTTCTCGGGTTTTGTTACTTGGGATATGCTTAATTAGTTGAGCTTCTAATCTTTAGGTTGATAGGATTGCTATACAGTTTACTATTAACAACAACCCCCCGAACACCAAACACAATCCACCATGACAAGCTCGTCGCCTGGAATTGCTTGCAAAGCATTTTTAATTTCCTGAACTACAGTAGCATCATCAGATTGAACGTTTTTCAGATCGAGCATACACTGAAATTTTAGGACATTACCTTCCATTAAACCGTATTTTTTGCATATCTCTAATAACTTAGGGTTATAAAGAGCCTCTATTACTGCTTGTTGAAACTCTTGTGTGAACTGATTTAAATTTGTAGAACTCATGTCTTTTTCTTCTCCTTCAAAGTTGATAAATTGGTGAACTGTTATTACACAACTCACTGCGTGCTGTGCTATACCCGAAGGGATAACTAATAGGAAAACAGTTAACACTAAAAGCTTTTGCCCTTTAGCTTTCTTGTCTTCCTTCTACTTTTTTATAGGAGCAAGTCAAATTAACTTATGCACTGGGTGAAGAAAAAATTGAAGCGATCTTTTTTCTTCACCCCTAAATAGGTGGTCGTCATCAAACAGAAAATGCTTAGTTTTTAGGAAAGAACTGGCAGCATATCCATCTTAGTGATAGGTTTATCTTTGCTTGTGGTGCGATCGCCAATATTCCTCTTCCTTAAGAAACCACAGTAGGTGCTTCATTAATGACTTGGAAGGTACAGGACTGCTATATCTTGTGAAGTACTGAACTTCTATCTAGGTCTTAGATATAGCAATGACAAGACAGAAAAAAGCAATGGCGATCGCCAAAAGACCCAATTCTTCTGGTTTATGAGTCGTAAGCACATATGTACTGGGAACTTTCACCTATTACTATCGTCAATTGACACCAATGCAGGTCAATAGCATTTTGCGATATCGCACACAGAGGAGAGGAGCTTGCACAAGGTTAACCGTATAGTTTTAGTATTTATTTACGCGGTAATCAATAAACTCAGGAGTGAGAGCCAAGAAGCATATATGATCCATAGCTAACAAGTCCGGCAGGTGGAAACTGATGTCATTTTTGGCAAACATTTCTTATCTTTTTTTGAAGAAAATAGCTATTCAGAATCTGTATTGGGAGTCAAAAGTTGGTAACTTTTGGATTGTGTTGAGTTTGACAGCCGACTGTGGATTCATGTATTCATCTGTATAGACCCAGAATACTTTGTATTGCCGGGTTTACGGTTTGCCTTGCTTGCCCGAAGCAGTTCGGGTTTAGGGGGGTAGGACGTGCTGAAGAATCGATATGCCCAAAGGAAGTCGCCCAAAAGGCAGTCGCAGTTGAGTAAACAGGGACAACAATTTCCACAATTCCAACTTTTTGATTTGAGTGGTGACTTTTTCGCCAACAATATTAGGCAAAATGAGTAATACCCAATGGAGCTGCAATCTTATGGACTTGTATGGAGATGCCTTAAACATCCTCAAGGAAACGAGTCGGACTTTCTACATTCCAATCATCAAGTTACCACTGGGCTTGCAAGAAGCAGTCGCATCAGCGTACTTGTGTTTGCGAGCCATTGATGAAATTGAGGATCATCCAGAACTAGATAACTTTACTAAAGCAAAGCTGTTACGAACAATTAGCTTGACATTACAAGCAGGGTGTGATGGCTTTGCCATCGATGCTTTCTATAAAGGATTTCACTCACATGAACATCTCCTACCCGAGGTTTCTCTGCGGATTCGAGAATGGGCAATTCTTGCACCTGCAACCATTGCTCCTCGGATTTGGGATGCGACTGCAGCAATGGCAGATAGAATGGCTTACTGGGCCCAAAACGATTGGAAAATCCGTAGCGAGTCCGATTTAGATCGTTACACGTTTGGAGTTGCTGGTGCCGTTGGCTTGATGCTCTCAGATTTATGGGCTTGGTACGATGGGACACAGACAAACCGTATTCATGCAATTGGGTTTGGTCGTGGTTTACAGGCTGTGAATATCATCCGGAACCACACTGAGGACTTAGTGCGTGGAGTGGACTTCTTTCCAGAGGGCTGGAGTGCAGAAGATTTGCATCATTATGCCCGTCGCAATTTGACGCTGGCAGATGCATACATTAGCGCTCTTCCTCCGGGTCCTGCTTTGGACTTTTGTCAAATTCCCTTAACCTTAGCTTATGGCACCCTTGATGCTCTTGCCAATGGTAAAAGTAAACTCAGTCGCAGTGATGTTCTTGCACTACTGGAGCAATTTACTAACACCAGTAAATAAAACACCTGTTGTCAAGCTTTTCGCTTATGGAAAGTTCCACGGCTGTTTACATCCACCCATACCTCAATAAACTATCAACTATGTTTATTTAGGTCTGACTAAGCGTCCACAGGTTCTACTTAACACTACTCCTCACACTTACTCACACACCTCAAGCCGCATCGCGCATCTGTATCTTTACAGTCAGCTGTGCAGCGTTTACACCAACTGAACAACTGTTCTGAATAGGACTAGAAATACCAACGTTGCAAAATTATTTTTTCTTATAGACCTCTGGATGATATTCAAAGATATACTCAGCCACAGTAATGTTTTTGCATTCATTGCATGATTGAGTACTCAGTTTTTCTGATAATTTCGATTGCTACAGACTATATAAAACCTTGCAATTGACTGTATTGCCTTACTTAAAAAAAGGAGAAATATTTCGTGAAAAAAACCCTTTTTCTTAGTCCTCCTTCCTTTGATGGATTTGATGGTGGTGCAGGTTCCCGATACCAAGCCAAGCGCGAAATTACCTCATTCTGGTACCCGACATGGCTCGCGCAGCCCGCTGCACTCGTCCCTGGAAGTAAGCTTGTAGATGCTCCTCCACATAATCAGACTGTGGAAGATGTGCTGAAAATCGCCAAAGATTACGAACTGATTATCATGCACACCAGCACACCCTCTCTGGCAAATGATGTGGCATGTGCTCTTGCAATCAAAGAACAAAACCCTGATGTACAAATTGGTTTTGTTGGGGCGCACGTCGCTGTCTTACCAGAGGAAACGCTGCGTGACAACCGTGTGATAGACTTTGTGTGTCGCAACGAATTTGACTACACCTGTCAGGAGTTGGCACAAGACTTATCTTGGGATCAGATTAAGGGACTCAGCTACCGAGATAAAGACGGTAACTTACACCACAATGCTGAGCGTGACTTGATCCACGATTGGGATGTGATGCCTAGCGTACTACCAGTCTACGGGCGTGACTTAGATATTACGAAATATTTCATAGGATATCTACTACATCCTTACGTGTCATTTTACACCGGACGTGGATGCCCAGCCAAATGTAGCTTCTGCCTCTGGCCTCAAACAATTGGCGGTCACCAGTACCGTACCAAAAGCCCAGAAGCAGTTGGGCGAGACATGGAAGAAGCCAAAGCCATCTTTGGTGACAAGGTGCAGGAATATATGTTTGATGATGACACCTTCACAATTGACAAGCAGCGGGCCATCGCCATCAGCCAACACATGAAACGGCTCAAGCTCACTTGGAGCTGTAACGCCCGCGCCAACTTAGACTACGATACTCTCAAGCAACTGCGTGACAACGGGTTACGCCTATTGCTGGTAGGATTTGAATCAGGTAACCAGCAAGTTCTCGACGGCATCAAGAAAGGGATTAAGTTAGAGGTGGCGCGGAAGTTTATGGAAAATTGCCATAAACTCGGCATTACCGTACACGGTACATTCATCATCGGCTTGCCAAACGAAAGTCAACAGACCATTGAAGAAACAATTCGTTTTGCTTGCGATGTTAGTCCGCATACCATCCAAGTTTCTATCGCCGCCCCTTATCCTGGAACTGAACTTTATCGACAAGCTCAGACTAACGGTTGGTTTAGCGATAATTCGCTAGTTGCCTCATCCGGGATTCAAATGTCTACACTGCAATATCCGAACCTCTCGGGCGCCCAAATTGAGGATGCAGTCGAGCAGATGTATCGTCGCTTCTACTTTCGACCCAAAGCCATTATCCCGATTGTCGGCGAAATGTTGACTAATCCTCAGATGCTAGTGCGTCGCCTGCGTGAGGGACGCGAATTTTTCTCTTACCTAAAAGAGCGTCATACACAAGCGGCTGCTAAAGAGCAATCGGTTGTGAGTGGTTAGTTAGGTTATAGAATAGTTAGCGTACTGCCTTTTTATCCTAAAGAGTGGACTGTCTCACCACGGCATTGTCCTCTCTAACGTACTGGCTTGGGTACACGAGCCTGGACGCCTTATGACAACTAACAAATAAATTGTTGCCATATTCTTATGATGAAACTTGGAAGCGAAGAACACAAAGAGCTTTTTTGCCGCAGCTTCATCGAAAGCCACCTGGAGTTTGAGCCAGAAAAGCTCTCTTGGCCCGTTCTGGATAGCGTAGCTCTCGAACGCATACGGAGTATTCCCTTTTGGAAAGAAGCTCTCAGTACAGAGCGACAGGCTGGGGCGATGGTCAGCGCCTTTGCAGCAACAATCAGTGATCCCCTGTTGCGAGAGGCGATCGCCCTTCAAGCGATGGAGGAAACCCGCCACTCCCGACTGATTGAGTTTTTGATCAATCATTACGATATTCAAATTTCTCAACCTCCTGAGCCAGCGCTCCCTAGTAATATCAAAACTGCCTTCATTGACTTTGGCTTTGGGGAATGCCTCGATTCTTTCTTAGCCTTTGGATTGTTTGGAATTGCCCGCCAGGCTAACTATATGCCTGAAGCAATATTCGACATTTTCGATCCAATTCTTAACGAAGAAGCGCGACATATTATGTTCTTTGTGAATTGGGTAACTTACCAACAAATCCATGAAGGTCGTAGGGCGAATTGGTTACGCGGGTTTGATGCTGTTTGGCATTACTACAGAGCGCTGCAAGATAAAATCAAAGCCTTTGGTGGCTCAGATGAAGACAAGCAGGAGGGCTTTACTGCCACTGGGGCTATGAACTTCACGGACAATTTGACTCCGGAACTGTTTTTATCTACTTGCCTTCAAGAAAACGCCAAACGGATGAGCGTTTTTGACCAACGCCTTCTCCACCCGCAACTGTTACCTAGACTTGCCAAAATCGCCCGACGCATTATCAGACTGACGCCTCAGCGACAGTCCAACTCAACCCCTCAGTTGTTGGAACAATAAATCAGAACTTATGCAGGCTCAGAAATTCGCCATTATCAATGGTGATGACTTCGGCTTTTCACATGGCGTTAACCAAGCAATTATCAAAGCCCACAAAGAAGGAGTACTGACGAGTACCAGCTTAATGGTTACAGGTGAGGCATTTGATAAAGCGGTTGATTTAGCACAGGCTCACCCCACCCTAGGAGTAGGTTTGCACTTGGTTCTGGTGTGTGGTCGAGCTGCACTGCCACCCTCACAAATCCCTCACTTGGTTGATGATACCGGTAACTTTCCATACAGTCCGGAAAAAAGCGGGTTGCGCTATCAGTTCAATCGGTCAACTCACGAGGAATTGCAGCGAGAAATCCGTGCTCAATTAGAAAAATTTCGCTCTACTGGGTTGCGCCTTTCCCATGTAGATGGGCATTTGCATATGCACATGCATCCGTTGGTACTGCGTATCCTAGTTGAGCTAGCGGATGAATTCGGCATTCGGGTTATCCGTCTTCCTCATGAAGAACTGGGAATGAACCTGCGGCTTGAGCGTCGGAACTTACTCACTAAACTAGTTTGGGCGGCTGTGTTCGGTGGACTGCGCCGCTATGGTGAGGGGTTGCTCAAATCAAAGGGCATTGGTTTTGCTGAGCGCGTTTACGGGTTGCTTCAAACTGGTTCTGTGACTGAGGAATACTTGCTTGGTCTCATACCCCAAATTGAGGCAAACCTAGTTGAAATTTATTCTCATCCAGCCATCGTCATAGCTGGCGAACCGCTGAATGGTCCATCAGGGGCTGGTGAAGCTGAACTCGCGGCTACCTTGAGTGGGCAAGTGGGTAAAATGCTGACTGTTAAGGGATTTGAATTGACGAATTTTGATCAACTTCTAAGAAACACGCTTAACAGGGTTGGGTGAAACCATGACAAAACAGAACTTTCTTCCCCTACGAGTACGGTTGAAGCAGTCTCAGCGATGTGATTAAACGCATGGCACGAGAAAAGCTACCCAGGAATGAGTAGCTATCTCGTTGCTTTGTCTACAAATTAACTTGCGGCTTCAAACCCCTAAGTTGTTCGTATCCTTTGCAAGACAATGAAGCTTAGAAAGACGATGATCCCAATGGTTGTGGCAAGTATTTGTACCAAAGTCATATTTTGTAGTCTCATTGCCAACACGTTGCAAATCAAAGCAATTGACCAAAGAATCAGCGCAGCATGGCGTTGAGACAAGCCCCAAGCTAACAAGCGATGGTGCAAGTGGTCTTTCCCTGGGGTGCTAAGAGGGTTTTTCCCCGCCATCAAGCGTCGGATAAACACTTGAGTAGTATCGAGCACTGGCAACAGTAAAAACAGAACTGGTGCGAGGAGAGAGACAGCCGTGGGTGCTTGGAGATTACCTAAAATACTTGTAGCAGCTAGTACATAACCAAAAAAGTAGGCTCCGGCATCACCCATAATAATCCGCGAAGGGTGGAAGTTGTGGCTCAAGAAGCCCAACGCCCCCCCTGCCAATGCTGCTAGAACTAACGTCGCTGCCGCACGGTTGGGAACCTGAGCTGAAACTGCTAATAAACTTATAGCGGTGATAAAGCTTACTCCTCCCGCCAAACCGTCCATGCCATCCATTAAGTTGATAGCATTTGTGATTCCAACTACCCACAATACTGTTAGTATTACTGATAGTGTCGAGTCGATGGGAGTTCCAAAAGAGAATTCAATGGTAATACGATTAGCAACTAACAATAAAGCTGTCAGTATCTGAATTAACAATCGAACCAGAGGGGGTAAGCCAAATTGGTCATCAATAAAGCCCACAAGAACCAGTATCGAGCCCCCTAGAAGAATCGTCTGTACCTCAGCCAGTACTCTTTCGAGTTCTATAGGTCGTAAGAGACTGGCTAATACCACGGCAGCAATCACTCCTGCATAAATAGCTAGACCTCCTGCATTAGGTAAAGGTTCTCGGTTCAGCCGTCGCGCATTCGGTTGGTCAGCCCAACCTACTCGCAGGGCAAACTTGCGGACTGCTGGAATCAAGCGCCAAGTGACAGTACCAGCTAAAAGAAATGTAAATACTACCGCTAACCAGCCGGAACCGTTAGGGTCAGCAATACCGAGGGAACGAAGGGAGCTGTGTATATTCATCTCCCGATTTAACCATTAGTGTTAGTGTCGATAAGCATCAATTGTATGTTAGTGAATTTTTTCCTAACTATCTGTAACTTCATAAGAAGTTGCTTCTAATATAGAGTCATTCTGTGAAGATAAAGTGTCGGAGTAAGGGCTTAACACCTTACGTCTGTGCTGGAGTGGGGTGTAGAGTAGAAAGATTATTTTTTATTTTGTCTTTTAAAATTTAAATTGTCACTGGTCTTTAGTCCACAACTTCAACTAGTTCCCCAAGGACTTATGCAGCGCTAAATTGTTCCAAGGCAACTAACTGCAAAGTGGCTGCATTTGATTTCACTCATAATGCTTAGGCACTCTCCTCCTCAGGGCGTAGCCGTGCTGTAGGCATAGCGCTTAGGATATATCCGAAGGATGATTTGATCAAGAACCCAGAAGTCAGAATTCAGGAGCTGAACGCTGGATAGCTCCGCACCCCGAGTCAGAATCAATTAACATTGAGCTGCGTCGAAACGTTGGATAGGGGATTTAAACCGTTCGGCTGACGCTCACGGCAAAAGCCCCAACCCGATGTCGCCACCCCCATTGATGGTGGTGATTTAAACCCCCTACTGATCTGCGCGTCGCTACTATACTCATTCTGACTTCTGAGTCCTGATTTAGTGAGTTCTTTTTTTAAAGTGATTAGCACTCTTGGCCAGTGAGTGCTAAATTGTCTATTGGAAGCGCACGAGAGTACATAAAACATGGCAAAAATTGTTGCATTTAATGAAGATTCGCGGCGGGCTTTAGAACGAGGCATCAACGCTCTTGCCGATGCGGTGAAGATTACCTTAGGACCAAAAGGTCGCAATGTTCTTTTGGAGAAAAAATTTGGGGCACCCCAAATTGTTAACGATGGTATCACCGTTGCCAAAGAAATTGAACTAGAAGATCCCTTAGAAAACACTGGCGCAAAACTGGTTCAGGAAGTGGCGTCAAAAACTAAAGATGTGGCTGGGGATGGTACCACCACAGCTACTGTGTTGGCGCAAGCGTTGATCAAAGAAGGTTTGAAGAATGTTGCCGCAGGTACCAACCCTATAGCCCTGAAGCGGGGAATTGACAAAACCGTCGAGGCGTTGGTGCAGGAAATTGCAGCAGTAGCTAAGCCAGTAGAAGGTGCAGCGATCGCTCAAGTTGCGACAGTCTCAGCTGGGAACGACGAAGAAGTCGGTCAGATGTTGGCTGAGGCGATGGAAAAAGTCACCAAAGACGGTGTTATCACCGTTGAAGAATCTAAATCCTTAACAACGGATTTAGAAGTTGTAGAAGGGATGCAGTTAGACAGGGGTTACATCTCCCCCTACTTCATCACCAACAACGACCGGTTGACGGTAGAATTTGAAAACGCTCGCATTTTGATTACTGATAAGAAAATCAGCAACATCAGCGAGTTAATTCCAGTTTTGGAAAAGGTCGCCCGTTCCGGTCAACCTTTGTTGATTATTGCTGAAGATGTGGAAGGTGAAGCTTTAGCAACTTTGGTTGTGAACAAAGCGCGGGGAGTGCTTGCTGTCGCCGCGATCAAAGCCCCTGGATTTGGCGATCGCCGCAAAGCATTGTTGCAAGATATTGCTATTCTCACCGACGGACAGTTGATTTCTGAAGAAATTGGCTTAACCTTGGATACCGCTTCTTTGGAAACCCTGGGAACTGCGCGGAAAATCACAATTGACAAAGAAAACACCATCATCGTTGCTGCTGGTGACAACACAAAAGCGGACGTGCAAAAGCGAATTGGTCAAATTCGTAAACAACTAGAAGAAACCGATTCAGACTACGATAAAGAAAAACTCCAAGAGCGCATTGCTAAACTAGCTGGTGGAGTTGCGGTGATAAAAGTGGGTGCGGCAACAGAAACCGAACTCAAAGATCGCAAACTGCGGATTGAAGATGCTCTTAATGCTACCAAAGCGGCTGTGGAAGAAGGTATTGTTCCTGGTGGTGGAACAACACTGATTCATTTGGTGAAAAAAGTACAAGAGGTAAAAAACACTCTTGAGGCAGAAGAACAGATTGGCGCTGATATTGTGGCGCGAGCGCTCGAAGCCCCCTTGCGTCAAATTGCAGATAATGCTGGCGTTGAAGGGTCGGTTATTGTCGCCAGAGTGCAAGACACTGATTTCAACATCGGTTACAACGCCGCTACTGGAGAATTTGAGGACTTGATTGCTGCTGGTATTATTGATCCTGCAAAAGTAGTGCGTTCAGCTATCCAAAACGCTGCTTCCATCGCTGGAATGGTTTTAACCACTGAAGCAGTCGTGGTCGAAAAACCTGAGAAGAAACCCGCAGGTGGTGCGCCTGACATGGGCGGTATGGGCGGCATGGGCGGCATGGGCGGCATGGGCGGCATGGGCGGCATGGGCGGCATGGGCATGATGTAGTTCTGTTGACCATATAAATGTCACCCTTGGTGGGCACTGCCCACCTTTTTTGTTTAACCACTGAGTGATCGCCCGTATACGCCCAACCAAGCTGAGTCCTGCGGACACGCTACGCGAACGCTTGGTTCCCTGAACGAAGTTCAGGGGAGGCACTTCGTGCCTCGGGCGTAGGGCGCGCCTTGCGATCATGGTCGAAAAACTTGCTATGCCAAAATTGGACTTTATCATTAAGACTAATTAATTTCCCCTATACCCCTATTCCCTTACCCCCCTTTTTCTTGACATACTATTTATTTAGTAAAGTAAATGACAAAATTAGCACTTGCACACGCAGCTATGTTGATGATTTAATAGCCATGTCCAAAGCTAACTCATCGCTAATTTCATGTCATTTTTTACCAGAGTCTTGCCTTGAACCACAACTTGTGATAAGTACATTACACATTCTGGATATTAGACTGAAGATAGGACATAGTGTTAGTGCTATGTTCTTAGGGCTAATTCCGCCAAATGTTAAATAGGAGAATATATGGAACCAATTATTGCCATAGTCTTAGTGCTTATAGGGTATGCATTAGGATCGGCAAAGCTTATTAATCAGGGAAATGAAGCTTTGGTTGAACGTTTGGGGCAGTATCATCGCAAACTGAAACCAGGACTCAACTTTATTGTTCCCTTGCTTGATCAAATCGTCATGGAGGACACGACCCGAGAGCAAGTTTTAGACATCAAGCCTCAAAATGTAATCACCAGAGATAATATCTACTTGGAAGTGGATGGAGTTGTTTACTGGCGCGTCACAGATATAGAGAAAAGCTTTTACGAAATTGACGACTTGCAGCAAGCACTAACAAACTTGACTACAACTACGCTTAGGGAAATCATTGCCCAGAATACCTTGGAAGAAACCAACGCCGCCAGAGCAAGCATGAACACTGCCTTGCTGGCTCAGTTGAATGAGACAACGGCGCAGTGGGGAGTTGGAATTCTGCGGGTAGATATTCAGAGTATTACACCACCTGAAAGTGTTCGCAAATCAATGGAAGAGCAACGAGCTGCTGAAATTAGTAGCCGTGCTGAGATTTTAGAAGCAGAAGGGCGACGCGCAGCCGCAATTAAGAAAGCAGAAGGAACAAAAACCTCAATGCAGATCATTTCTGAAGCTTTACGTTCTAATCCTGAAAGTAAGGAAATTCTGCGCTATCTCGTGGCTCAAGATTACATCAATGCCAGCTACAGACTGGGTGAAAGCGAGAATGCCAAAGTTGTGTTCGTAGATCCAGGCAAAGGTGGTGAGATGATGGATTTGATTTCCCAAATGACATATGGCGAAGAACATGTCAACAATGGTGAAAATGGTTCTACTTAGTCTGATGGCTGGACTTGCGAAGATTGTCGGAAAATTGCATCAGCAACCAATGATACATCGCGCATTTCTTTAATATCGTGAACTCGCATGATATCAGCACCATTAAAGATAGCAGCACAACATGCAGCTGCTGTTCCCCAGACTCGTGCTTTCGGATCTGGCTGATTTAAAATACGACCAATGAAACTTTTACGAGATGCTCCTACTAAAATAGGACACTTAAGTTGACGCAATTGGGGTAAGCGGCGCAAAATTTCTAAATTTTGCTCATAGTTCTTGGCAAAGCCAATCCCTGGATCGATGATAATTTTTCTTTCGTCAATACCTACAGCAATAGCTGCAGCGATTTGCTTTGCCAAAAAACTATAAATCTCTCCCATCAAATCTTGATAATCAGTGAATTGTTGCATTGTTTGCGGGTTTCCCCGGATGTGCATTAATATAATAGGCACATTCATCCTTGCCACTGTCAGTAACATTTCTGGGTCTAAGGTACCCCCGGAAATGTCATTAACTATATCTGCACCTGCTTCTACAGCAGCCTGGGCAACAGCTGCCCTTGTTGTGTCTACAGAAATTGGCACTGGTATCTCTTTTCGCAGTATTTGCAATACTGGCAGAACTCGGTTAAGTTCTTGTGCAAGAGTGATTTGCTCTGCCCCTGGTCGAGTTGATTGACCACCGACATCGATAATATCTACACCACCTGCTACCATTGCTTGTGCTTGTGCTAAAGCAGCAGTGACTGTATTGAATTCGCCACCATCACTGAAACTGTCAGGTGTGACATTTAGAATCCCCATGAGATATGTTCGCTGTCCCCACTCAAAACAGCGTTCTCGAATGATTAAATTGGGTGTCATAAGATTCGCACTCTACAACTCGTTCCTAGGCTCAGCCTAGGAACGCTTGACTAGAGGCTCCGCCTCCAGATTTCAAAATGACTTTTGCGATTTTTACGTGAGACAGAGTCTGACTGTATGCATTCCCTGGCTCAGCCAGGGAACGAGAGCAACCAGAGAAGCCAGGGAACGAGAGGACTTTGGTTACTGAACATTCACTTATAATTCACAAGTCTGGCGAAACTTGCGGGTTCTAAACTTGCTCCTCCCACCAGAACGCCGTCAATTTCCCTTTGAGCCATGATTTCGTCTATATTATTCGGCTTTACCGAACCACCGTATTGAATTGGCACATTAGGATTGGTCAATTGATTGCGAATTATACCGATGACACGATTGGCTTCCTTGGTTTCACAAGTGTCACCAGTGCCGATCGCCCAAATCGGTTCATAAGCAATAACCAAATTCTCCTGATCAATATCCACAAGGTCTTTTTCGAGCTGGTTGATAATCAGTGATTCTGTTTCCAGCGCATCTCGTTGTTGTTTGGTTTCACCTACACATAGAATAGGCGTAAGACCAAACTTTTGAGCAGCTTTGAGGCGCAGGTTGACGGTGTGATCAGTTTCACCAAAGTATTGCCGGCGTTCGCTGTGACCGACAATAACATAGCGCACACCAATCTCGGTGAGCATAGGTCCAGAAATTTCACCCGTGTAGGCTCCACTCCCTTCCCAGTGAATATTTTGCGCCCCCAATTGTATACGACTTCCATGCAAACTCTTGGAAAAAACGCTTAAATCAGTGAAGGGGACGCACAATACCACTTCTCGGTCTTGAGGAGTTTCGCCCAAGCTGGGCAGAAATCCTTTTAAAAACTCCAGGGATTCTGCCTGGGTTTTGAACATTTTCCAATTACCGGCAATAACTATTTTTCGCACAGGTGATTTCGTCAAGAACTATAACGCTACTACATGCATTTTTCAGTTTATGACTTTAAGGGGTCATCACGAAAGATGAACATCACTACTGTCTATTTACTGTTGTAGATTCTGCCATTTTTCACGATGTGGTCGTTGTCGCTTCATGAACGTCATGATAGTAGACGAGATATACATAAAAATATAGATATGACTCCAACATTACCCTTACCCGAGCCACATCGTAATGATTCGCCCAACAGTAGCGAAAACTCTCTCAATTGGGACGAACAGCTAGATAGTGCGATTTTTACTTTTGAAGATATTCAAGCAGAACTCAACTATAAACAAGCGCGAACCGCACTGCGAAATTTGGTAGATAAGCTTGATCTGACTCAAGAGGAAAAAGACGGACTGGAGATGCAAATTGGCGATTTGGAAACAATGCTGTTGAAATTAGAACGCATGGTAGTTCAGATAGCCGCCTTTGGTATGGTGGGACGAGGCAAATCATCTCTACTCAATGCTTTGGTAGGGCAACCAGTATTTGAAACTGGTCCCTTGCATGGTGTCACGCGCAATTCTCAAACAGCAAATTGGACTATCACAGAAGAAGAGATTGGGGAAACACAACGTGCTTTGCGAGTGACTCTACCGGGAAGTGGTCAATCTCAAGTGGAATTGATTGATACCCCAGGATTAGACGAAGTTAATGGTGAAACCCGCGCCACACTAGCACAACAGATCGCAAAACAGGCGGATTTGATTTTGTTTGTCGTTGCTGGCGATATGACGAAAGTTGAACATGATGCACTTTCCCAATTGCGGGAAGCGGGTAAACCTATTTTGCTGGTGTTTAACAAAACAGACCAGTATCCTGAAGCAGATCGCATGGCAATTTACGAAAAAATTCGGGATGAAAGGGTACGAGAATTACTTTCACCTGATGAAATTGTGATGGCTGCAGCATCGCCATTGGTGAGGAGAATGGTTCATCGTCCCGATGGTACCAGGGGTGTGCAGCTCAGTACAGGAGAAGCCCAAGTTGAAGAACTGAAGCTGAAAATTTTGGAAATTCTACATCGTGAAGGCAAAGCTTTGGTCGCCCTCAACACAATGCTTTATGCTGACAACGTTAATGAGCAGTTGGTGCAGCGAAAACTTAAGATTCGAGATATCAGTGCCAATCAGTTGATTTGGAAAGCGACGATGACTAAGGCAATGGCGATCGCCTTCAATCCTGTGATGCTAGTAGATGTTCTTGCTGGTGCGGTGATAGACATTATCCTGATTCTAGGCTTATCAAAACTTTATGGCATTCCCATGACCGAAACCGGAGCCGTAAAATTATTACAAAGAATTGCCTTGAGTATGGGTGGTATCAGTGCCAGTGAACTCTTGGCAAATTTGGGCTTGAGTTCGCTGAAAACATTACTTGGTCTGTCTGCACCTGCGACTGGGGGTGCTTCCTTGGGTGCCTATGTGTCAGTAGCACTAACTCAAGCGGGTGTAGCAGGCGTTTCTTGCTATGGTCTTGGGTATGTGACCAAAGCATATTTAGCCAATGGGGCAAATTGGGGACCGAATGGTCCTAAAGCTGTGATTAGTCAAATTTTGGCAACCCTTGATGAAGGTTCAATTCTCAATCGGATTAAAGATGAATTGCGATTGAAGATAAAAGCTAAAACATAAAAGAACACAATAATACAGCAGAATAGAGGCGTCAGCAGTCAGAGCAAGCATTTAAACTTAAGGGGTGGACGCGGGATTATCTAGCAGGATGCGCACACTGTAGTCGTCAAGTTGTGATTAACTTCTTTGCGAAACGACCTGTTGAAAAGAAGTTGTTCCAATTTGTTTGGTGGGAGCTTCAGAAATTCCTCTAAAGTGAGGGGTTGAGCAGTTGTGGCTGTCATGGCTCCAAAAATTCGGTGTTGTGTTCTTACAGCAATTTTCAGGTAATTGAACCACAAACTACGGTAAGCTGGTAGTAAAGTAATTGTTAGATTCGATGCCAGTATCTTATTCAGGTGATTTGCGTCGTCGCGTGATTAGAGCTTGGGAAGC
>JAESGJ010000206.1_pt1 | contig 70629 bp, 76 predicted proteins | sample 9266241 | NCBI WGS metagenome assembly JAESGJ01 (sample SAMN14514841, study PRJNA621669) | algae metagenome | isolation source: Brasilonema octagenarum HA4186-MV1 and co-occurring heterotrophs from wet... | place: USA: Manoa Valley, Hawaii | collected 2009-07-20
GCCGCGAACGCCGCCTCGTCGAGCTGGGTGCGCGAGCGGATGCCCAGGATGTGCACGCCGCGCAGCGCCGCGTGCAGCGCCTCGCGGTCGAGCGCCTTCGGCAGACGCACCAGGTTCGTGTAGCCCGCACCCTCCATCAGCGCGACCGCGCTGTCGTTGATCCCCTCCAACAGCAGGACGCGGATGTCGGCACGGGAGCGGGGCGGGGAAGAGGTCATGTGCGGTGCGCCGGTTCGGATGCTGCGGCGCACAGATGCGATTTCACCGCCGCGGGTCAAGCGTCGCGGGCCGGCCCACGATCGGGGTGGCCTCGCACCGATCCGGGACTTGCGCGGAGGCCCGGGGTCGAACACTCTACGCGGGTCCGGGACCGGAGAAGATCCGATGCGCACATCGCGCCGCGCGCGTTCGACACGCGATGACCGGCCCGGGAGCGCCCCGGCGAGCCGGGGCAGCGCGGGGCCGGAATCGGGGCAGCGCCCCCTGCCGGAATGCCTGACCCGCTTTCTCGACATGCCGACGCCCGGCCGGCCGATGCCGGCCGCGACGCCGCCGCGGGCCGTATCGCGCCGGCCGGCCAACCGGGCACTGCGCGGCGCGCTCGTCTGGGCGCTGCTCTACAACCTGATCGGGCTCACGTTCATCGCCCTGCTCTGGCAGGCGATGCCCTGAGCCCGGTCCCGCGGGTCAGCGCGCCTCGCTGACCCGCCGGGTCGCGCGCTGCTCCTGCTTGTAGGCCGTGATGGCCGAGGAGCAGGCGGGCGTGAGCTTCTTCATGTTGGCCTTGAAGCAGGCCTCCACCTCCGGGCCGCCGGGGGCGTGCTCGCTGCAATACTCCATGTAGTCGCCGGTGCAGGCGCGCTTGAGCGCGTCGCGGGCCGGGGATTGCTGCGCGAGCGCCGCGGCCGGGACGAGGCTGAGGCCGATGGCGAGGAACGCCGCCTTGCTCGGGGTCATGGGAAGTCCTGTCGTTTCCGGTGCCGCCGGACGGGCCGGGCGGCGAGGCGGCAGGGCGCATGATCCCGAAGGATGGCGTCAGCGTGACGAGGAGGCGGCGACCGGAAGATCCGCGGCGCGCGCCCGTCCTCAGCCCGCGCCGTAGCCGCCCTTCGCGTTGTCCGGCGCGCGGCTCGGGGAATGGTCGTCGTAGCCGCCCGTCTCGGGCCCCGGGTCGGGGGCGGGGGCCGGATGGCCGGGCGCGTGCGGGCCGGCCTCGCCGGCCTCCACGATGCGGCGCTCTCCGGGGGAGAGACGCTGGTTCAGGTCGGGCGCGGGGCGCGCGGTCCCGGGCGCGGTGCGGGGGTCGTCGGGCTGGGACATGTGGCGGATGCTCCCGTGGTCTGAAGGAGCAAGGCGGTCCGGTCCGCCCGGGTTCCGCGGTGGGACCGGGGCGCCCGGGCCGGCGGGGGCCGATCCTGAACCGAAGGGCGGGCGGCCCTTCAGCCACGGTTCAACCGGAACCGCCTAGCTTGAGCGGCCTTCGGAGCGGCCGGCGCGCAGCCCGGGCCCGGCGAAGGCGTGCAGAGGCTCGTCCGCATCGTGTGCGCCCCCGTCCGCAGCGGCCTCGACGCCGCGATCCAGATCCCGGGCCACCCGGTGGGCCGCTTGGAAGTCCACTTGGCGGACCATCCGGCCGGCCAAGTGGGCTACGCCCCGTCGAGCCCGTCGCGGCGGATCCCGCCGCTCTTCCTGCACAGCATCCGACCGGCCCTCGAAGGCGCCTTCGGGACCGAGGACGCGGTCCATGCCCCGGGCGCGATCGCCGCGCTGGTGGCCCGGCTCCACGCCGGCCCGCTCGGGCCGGCCCCGGCGGAATCCGGCCCGCTCGGGCCGGCCCCGGCGGAATCCGGCCCGCTCGGGCCGGCCCCGGCGGAATCCGGCCCGCTCGGGCCGGCCCCGGCGGAATCCGGCCCGCTCGGGCCGGCCGCGGCAGAACCTGGCCCGCTCGGGCCGGCACCGGCGGAATCCGGCCCGGCCCTCGCGGAGGCCTGAGCCGCGCTGCGACACGCGGACCCGCCGACGCGGGGGATCGGAGATCCGCACGGAGACAGGCGCGTCCGAACCCTGCCACATCGTCCCATCGCGCGGCGGGATGGACTGGGATACACCCGGCGCCCGATGCCTCGAAGGCCCGGCCCGCGCCGCTGGCCGGCATCGCCCGCACGATGGCACACTCGCCGTCCGCACCGGACCGCCCCAGGCCGGAAGGAGGTGGCGCCTCATGGACAAGCCGGACGCCGACACAGTGCAGACGATCGACCGCACTCGCCGCCTGATCGCCGAGATGCGTCAGGTCATCGAGGACGCCCGCCTCTCCGTGCTCGCCGCGCGGGACCTGCTGAAGCAGTTCCCCGGCCCGGACGGGCTCGGCCCAGCGGCCGCCCCGGCCGAGGAGCCCGCCGACGGCCCTCCGGACGATGTGACGGTGCGTCTCGTTGACATCCTTCTCGAAGCGCACAGTCTCGCCGCCCTGGACGAGGACGCGGACACGCGGGCCCTGCTCGAGACGGCGCTCCTGCGGGTCGGGCAGCGGCTCGCACGTCGGGCGGGTCCGCGGGCGGCGGGACTGGTTCTCCAGTAGGCGGCGGGCTAGAGCAGCATCTTCGGACGGGCCGTGTGTCCGGAAGCCATCGCAGCGGCGAGACGTCATGGCCAAGAACACACCGAAGGACAGAGCCGCGGCCGCAGCCGCCCTCACCCGGATCGCCAACTTCCTGGACGTTCCGATCGCGGCCTTCTACGAGGCCGCGCCGGAGGCGGACGGCGCCGCGCCGATCGATCCCGCCCGGCACGCCGAGATCCGCGAGCTGATCCGGCAGTTCCTGCGGGTGCACGACCCGAAGGCGCGGGGACGCTGCCTCGCCTACGTGCGGCGCGCCGCCGATGAGGCCGGTTGCGCGCCGGCTCCCGCGCCGGCCGCCGCGCGGGATTCCACCCCCGGCCTCGAAGGCTCGTGAAGCGTTAACCTTCGGGGTGGAGAACGGGGCGGATGCCCGAAGTCCGGCCCCGTTCGGAGACGATCGTTTGACCGCACGCCCGAGGCTGCTCGCCGCGGCCGCACTGCTCGCCGCGCTCGCACTCGTCTTCGGGCGCAGCCCCCCGGAGCCGCGGGACCCGTGCGAGGCCCATCGCCAGGCCTATCCGTGCGCCCTGTTCGCGCCGACCGCCGCGGCCCCCGTCCGGAACCCGGTGCCGGGCGCGATCGACCCGGCGGCGGACGGCACGTCCTAGAGCATTGCCCCGGATACGGGATCCGGGCCGAGGCTCCAGCCTCTTGATCCTGCATCCTCTTTTTCCGAAAGCCGGAAGCCACCGTTCGGGACGATGTTCGAGAGCAGGCCGGCAGGGCGCGCTACCGGCGCGGCGCGACGGCGGCGTGCCCGAGCGGCGCCGCCGGGAAGCCCTTCGCCCCGATCAGGCGATCAGGTCGCGGTGGGCGGGGCTGCGGTGCAGCCAGGCCCTGGCATAGCCGCAGAGGGGCACGATCCTCACCCCGTCCGCCCGCGCCTGCTCGGCCACCGCGCGCATCAGCCGCCCGGCCGTGCCGGTCCCCCGCAGGGCAGGGGGTGCGTAGACATGGGCGATGACGAGCTCCCGTGGCCCGCGGCGGTAGTCGGCGTAGGCGGTCAGCCCCTGCTCGGTCAGCTCGAAGCGGCTCAGCGCGCGGTTGTCGTGCATCGGATCCCTCCGGAGCGGGCTCGCGGCCCGCCCCGGCCAACGCCGTAGGCGGCCGGGACGGTCCCGCTCGCCGGGGCGGGCCCGACCGCTATCTGAGGACGCACCCGAACGCTCCATCCGGGACAATCCACGCGGGAGGATTCATGAGCGCGCCGCCGGACGACAATCTCGACCACTACGCGCTGGGCTTCTACGCCCTCGGCAAGGGCGTGGCCCGGGCCGATTGCCCCTACGCCGCCGGAACACGGGCGGAAGCCGACTGGCACGCCGGCTACGACGCCGCCGCGCGCGGCGATTCGGAGCCGGCACCCGAGGAACGGCCCAGCGCGCAATCGCCCATGTGATTGGCGGACCGGCCCGGCCCGTGCTTCTGACGCTTCCCGCGCCGGCAACGGCCGCGGGGGACGGTAAAGAGGGAGCCCGGATGCACTGGCCTGCCGCCTACGCCGCCTACAACGTGTTCCGCCGTCGCCAGTACCCGGCCCTGCGCTGCGCCGTGCGCCAGGACCGGCCGGTGCCGGGCTTCATCCACGGGGTGATCTGGGAGTACGGCGGCACGGTGATGGAGGAGCGCCCTCCGGAGGGCTTCCAGCCGGACGCCGCGCAGGCCGCGACCGAGAGCGCGGGCTACTATCTGTTCCGGGCTCCCGGCGGGCGGGCCTGAGCCGGATGCGCCCGGGTCGCGCGCCCGGGGCGCCCTCAGAAGGCCGCAGCGAGATGCGTGCGGACCGCCTCGCCCACGGAGGCGACGGTCTGGGCCACCGGGTAATCCGAGAGGTAGACGCGGCAGCCGACGAGGAGCAGCGCCAGCGCCCAGAACGCACCCGCGACCGCCCGGTGGCCGGCGCCGTCACGCGGCGCCGCGGCGGCGTGCGGGGAATCCAGCTTCTCCCCGAACGGGTCGAAGCTGACGTCGTCCGTCGGGCTCGCAGGGATCGACATGTCAGGGGTTCCGCGCATGACAGCTGATGTCGCGCGCGTGGCGGGCCGGATCAAGGAACGGGATTTTCGAAGATTCGCCGCCCCGGAGAACGCCCTGCTCCGCGCGCCCCGCGCCGGGGAAGATTCTGCCGCGGGCCCCGAGCCGGCCCCGTTCCCGGGATCCGAGGTCCGTCTGGCGGGCACCCCCGGGCCGTGCCAGAGGGCGCGGATGCCGACCTTCGCCGCCTACGCCGCCGCCGCGCTCGCCGAGATCGCGGGTTGCTTCGCCTTCTGGGCTTGGCTCCGGCTCGGCCGCTCGGTCCTCTGGCTCGGGCCGGGCATGCTCAGCCTCGCGCTGTTCGCCTGGCTGCTGACCCGGGTGGAGGCCGATGCGGCGGGGCGCGCCTACGCGGCCTATGGCGGCGTCTACATCGCGGCCTCGATCCTCTGGCTCTGGCTCGCCGAGGGACGCCGGCCGGACCGCTTCGATCTCGCGGGCGCAGCCCTGTGCCTCGTCGGCACCCTGGTGATCCTGCTGGGACCGCGGGAGCGCTGACGGCGGGGGATCGAAGGCCTGTGCGCCGGGCGGGCCTGCATCATATTGCAGATCCGTCACGCACGCGGAGCCGGCCATGTTCATCCTGCTGTCGATCTGTCTCCTCGCGCAGCCGAGCACCTGCAAGGAGGACAAGATCGACCTGTCCTTCGAGGCGCGCAGCCCCTTCGTCTGCCTGCGCAACGCCCAGAGCGCGCTGGCGACGTGGCAGGAGAGCCATCCCGAGTGGCACGTCGCGCGCTGGCGCTGCGTCGCCCGCGGGAGCCAGCCGAAGGACCTGTAGGCCCCGCCGCGACCGGGAGCCGCGGGGGCGTCGGCGCGTTCTCCGGGAACGACGTCGCGAGGGGCGTCGCAGCCGCCCGACCAGACCGCCGCGAGACCCGCCCATATGGACAAGGACCGCCTCGAGCCCGCCGCCTTCGCGGCGCCCGCCGTGCTGCTCTCCGGCACGGTGAACCAGGAGATGTACCGGTCCTTCCGGAGCCAGCTCGACGCGGCGAGGGAGCGCGACCTCGTCGTGGTGGAGCTCTCCACGCTCGGCGGCGACCCGGAGGTCGCCCGCATGATGGGCGAGGACATCCGCTTCCACAGCACGCTCGCGCCGAGCCGCCGCCACGTCTTCCTGGGCAAGGCGGCGATCTACTCGGCCGGCACCACCTTCATGAGCTTCTTCGCGCGGCCGAACCGCTACCTCACCCGCGGCACGCGGCTGATGGTGCACGAGCGCAAGCTCGACAAGCAGGTGAAGCTCAACGGCCCGCTCACCACCTGCGTCGCCGCCGTGAAGGCGGCGCTCCACGAGATCGAGACCTCGATCGCGATCCAGAACGAGGGCTTCGCCAACCTCGTCGAGGGCTCGCGGGTGAGCCTGGACGAGGTGCTGCGGCGCGCGCCGGAGAACTGGTACATCGAGGCCGCGGAGGCGCAGGAACTCGGGCTGATCGAGGCGGTGCTGTAGGCGGCTGGAGCATCGTCCTGGATACGGGATCCGGGCCGACGCTCCAGCCTCTCGATGCTGCATCCTCTTTCCCGAAAGCCGGAAGCCGGCTTTCGGGACGATGCTTCAGACAGCCGCCTCGCCGGGGGAGGGCTCGGCCGCGGCGGCCCCGGCCTCGGGCGGCGCGCCCGTCACCGGGACCGCCTCCACCAGGGTCGCCACGAGGTCAAGGAGGGCGCGCCGCTCCGGCGCGGCGGGGTCACCGTCGAGGAAGCGGGCGAGCCCGATCCGCTCAGGCGCCCCGCCGTCCTCGCGCAGGACGAAGACGTCCCGGTTCTCGCGGGCCAGCGACCAGCGCGCCCCCTCCGAACTCGTGTGCAGCAGGCGTCGTGCGCTCATGACTCGTCCCCCTCAGTAGCCCCGCCAGAGCCCCGGCGTCGCGATCTCCAGGAGATGCCCGTCGGGATCGCGGAAATACAGGCTCTGCCCGCCGCGCGGCCAGCGGGTGCGCCCCTCGACCGCGATGCCGGCCTCGGCGAGGTGGTCCTCCCATTCGGCCAGCGCCTCGGCGCCGACCGCGAAGGCGACGTGCTGCGGTCCCGAACCGTCGTGGGGCGGGATGGTGCCGCCCGGCGTCTCGATCGGCTCCAGCGAGCCGCCGCGCGGGAACAGCAGCAGCACGCCGCGGCCGGCGACGTCGTAGGCCCGCATCCGGTGATCCGCGTGGATGCAGGGCAGGCCCATGGCGCCGCGGTAGAAGGCGTCGGCGCGCGCGAGATCCTCGACGTACAGGACCGTCTCCAGAACACCGTCGAGCGCGGGCATGCGGGCACCTCCGCCGGGTCAACGCGGCAGGGGGCGAAGCGTCGCGCGCGGATGGTCCCGGATTCCAAAGGTCGAGACCTTTGGCGGGTGCAGGGCAGAGCCCTGCTGTCGATCCCTGGCCCCCGCCCAAGGGCCTGAAGGCCCTTGGGGATCCCGATACCCTCAGCCCGCGCGGCGGCGCGCCGCCACCACCCGGCTCAGCACGTGCGAGAGCTGCTCGACCGAGTAGGGCTTGTGCAGCAGCTCGAAGCCGTGCGTGCCCTCCTGGGCCAGCACGTGGCTGTAGCCGGAGGTCAGCACCACCGGCACCGCCGGCCAGCGCCGCCGGATCTCGCCCGCGAGATCGACCCCGTCTCGGCCCGGCATCACCACGTCGGAGAAGACCACGTCGAAGCGGCCGGAGGCCCGCTCCAGCTCGGCCACCGCCGCGTCGGCGTCGCGGACCCAGACCGTGCCGTAGCCGAGTTCGGCCAGCGTCTGCGTGGCGAAGCTGCCGACCTCGGCGTTGTCCTCCACCACCAGCACGCAGGTGCCGTGGCCGCGGCTCGGCCCAGGCTCCTGCGCGCCCGTCCGGGGCGCCGAGGCGGGTGCCTCGGCCCGCGGCAGGTAGAGCGTGAAGGTGGTGCCGCGCCCGAGCGCGCTGTCGACCGTGACCTCGCCGCCGGACTGCTTGGCGAAGCCGAAGACCTGGGAGAGGCCGAGCCCCGTGCCCTGGCCGACGCCCTTCGTGGTGAAGAAGGGCTCGAAGATGCGCGCCAGCACCTCCGGCGCGATGCCGGTGCCGGTGTCGCTCACCGAGACCGCCACGAAGCGGCCCCGCACCGGCATCTGGCCGCGCGAGGCCGGCACGGATTCGGTGGCCGCGACCTCGATCGTCAGCGTGCCCTCGCCCTCCATGGCGTCGCGGGCGTTGACCGCGATGTTGACGAGCGCGGTGTCGAACTGGCTCGGGTCGGCGTGGACGTAGCAGGGCAGGTCGGGCAGGCGCACGCCCACGCGGATGCGCGCGCCCGTCAGCGTGCCCACCATGTCGCCGATGGCCGCGACGCTCGCGCCCGCGTCGAAGGTCTCGGGCTGGAGCGCCTGCCGCCGCGCGAAGGCGAGGAGCTGGCCGGTGAGCTTGGCGGCCCGGTCCACGGTGTCGGAGATCGCCAGCACGTAGCGGGCGCGGCGCTCCTCGGGCAGCTCGCGCCGCTTCAGGAGGTCCGTGGACGACTTGATGACGGTGAGCAGGTTGTTGAAGTCGTGCGCCACGCCCCCCGTGAGCTGGCCCACCGCCTCCATCTTCTGCGACTGGCGCAGGGCGTCCTCGATCCGCTCGCGCTCCGCGATCTCGGCGGTGAGCCGGGCGTTGGCGGCGGCGAGCTCGTCGAGGCGCCCGCGCTGCTCGGTGAGGTCGGTCAGCACCCCGCAGAGGAGGGGCGCGCCGCCGTCGCGCTCCAGCCTGGCGAGCGAGAGGTGGACGGGGTGCTGGGCGCCCTCCGCGTCCCGAAAGCCGATCTCGGCCCGGGCCGGGGCCTCGGCCGCCCCGGCGAGGAGCGCGTCGAGGGCGCCTGCGTCCTGGGGCAGGACGAAGCGGCGCAGCGGCTGTCCGATCAGCCGCTCCTGGCGCAGGCCCAGCATCGCGGCGAGGCGGCGGTTGCCGTAGAGCAGCGTGCCCTCGGCCGAGAGCGTGAAGGCGCCCTCCTGGATCTGCTCGATCAGCACCCGGTAGGGCCGGTCGGCGTTCTCCAGGGTGTAGACGAGGCGCTCGCCGTCGGGCCCCTCGACCACGACCGCGTCGAAATCGCCCCGGCGGATCGCCGCGAGCGTGTCCTCGCTCTCCTCCAGCCGCGCCTCGAGCTCCGCGATGCGGGCGCGGGCGGCGGCGAGTTCAGCGCTCATCGGCACGTCCCCGGGCCTCCGCGGGCGCTCCCTCGGCCGCGTCGAGCCCGAGTCCGTGCAGGATGCGGCGCGCGTCCGTGAGGTCGCCGGCCACGCGGCGCGTCGGGCCGGGGCTCACCCGCACCAGGGTCGGGGCGGCGACCACCCGGTCGGCCTCGGCGAGCTGGGGCTGCTGGTAGAGATCGACGACCTCCAGCTCGTAGGCCGGCAGGTGCGCGTCGCGCAGGTGCCGGACCGCCTCGACGGTCCGGCTCGAGCGCGGCGAGGTGCCGGCGATGAACAGGCGCAGCAGGGGCCGGCCGTCCGCGGGCAGGGGGCCGAGGACGCGGCTCAAGGCGCGTCCTTCGGGCGGATGTCGAGCCCGACCAGCACCTTCTCGGTGTTCGAGAGGTCGCCGATGATGCGCTTGAGCGGGGAGGGCAGGCGACGCACCAGCGTCGGGATCGCCAGGATCTGGTCGCCGGCCGCGAGCTTCGGGTTCTTCATCAGGTCGATGACCTCGATGTCGTAGCGGCCGGCGAGGTGCTCCTCGCAGAAGCGCCGCAGGTTCGCCGTCGCGGCGAGCGACTTGGCGGTCTGCCCGGCCACGTAGAGGCGCAGGTGGTAGTGGTTGGGGTCGAGGTCAGCCTCGGCGCCCTCGTCGGGGGCCTGCCCCTTCTCCAAGCCCTTGTCGTCGCTCATCGGATCGGCTCCTCAGCTCGCCGCGCCGCGCCGGGCCGCGCGCTCGCGCCGCTCGGCCTCCAGCCGCCCCTCGCGCGCCTCGGTCTCGCCGAGGAGCACGCTCTCCTCCTCCTCGGCCGCCTCGAGCCCGGCGCGCAGCTCGGCGATCTGGCGCTCGATCGCGTCGCGGCGGCGGGCGATCTCGCGGCGGCGGCGCTCGGCCTCCTGCCGGAGCCGCAGCGCCTCGGCCCGCTCCTCGGCCTCCCGGACGAGGCGGGCGGTGCCGGTGAGCACGCCCGCCGGCCCGATATAGGCCTCGACGAGCTGGATGCCCGCCGACGACATCCGGAACTCGCGCACCTGATGCGAGTGGCTCATGCCCCGGGCCTTGATGACGTAGAGCGTGCGGGTGCGCTCGCCGTTGGCCTCGACGTTGAGGAGCTTGACCCAGGCGTCCATCAGCGAGGAGACGCCGAACTCGTCCTGGGCGTCGAACCCGCCCTCGGTGCGCAGGCTGGTGAAGACGGCCGTGATGCCGCGGCTCTTCAGGAGATCGACCATGCGCAGCAGCGTGGCCTGCAGCTCGCTCGCGGGGCCGCGCAGCGCCGAGAGCGGGTCGATCACCACGAGGCTCGGGGCGAACAGGTCGATGTCCCTGTGCATGCGGGCGAGGTGCGTCTCCAGCCCGTAGAGGCTCGGCCGTGCCGCCTCGAAGCGCAGCAGGCCCGAATCCACGTGGGCCTGCAGGTCGAGGCCGATCGAGCGGGCGTTGCGGGCGATCTGGTGCCCGCTCTCCTCGAACACGAAGGCCATGCAGCGCTCGCCCCGGGCGCAGGCCGCCGCGATCATGCTCGACGCGATCATGGTCTTGCCGGTGCCGGCCTCGCCCGAGATCAGGATGCCGGAGCCGCGGTGGAAGCCGCCGGGCGCCAGCATCGCGTCGAGGCCCGGGACGCCGGACGAGATCACGCCCTCGGTCACGCCGTAGTCGAGATCCGCCGAGGTGACGGGCAGGACGCTGATGCCCTCGGCGTCGATCAGGAACGGGTACTCGTTGGTGCCGTGGGCCGAGCCGCGGTACTTCACCACGCGCAGGCGCCGCGTGGTGATCTGGTCCTCGACCCGGTTGTCGAGCAGCACCACGCAGTCGGAGACGTACTCCTCCAGCCCCTGGCGGGTGAGCTGGCCGCCGCCGCGCTCGCCCGTGATGATCGCGGTCAAGCCCCGGTCCTTGATCCAGCCGAACAGGCGGCGGAGTTCCGCGCGCAGCACCGTCTCGTCCGTGAAGGCGGCGAACAGCGTCTCGATCGTGTCGAGCACCACGCGCTTGGCGCCGATCGAATCGACCGCGAAGCCGATGCGGATGAACAGCCCCTCCAGGTCGTAGGCGCCGGTCTCCTCGATCTCGCTGCGCTCGACGCGGACGTGATCGACCGCGAGCCGGCCCTCGGCCACGAGCCCGTCGATGTCGTAGCCGAGCGAGGCGACGTTGGCGGCGATGTCCTCGGCGCGCTCCTCGAAGCTCACGAAGACGCCGGGCTCGCCGTGGAGCATCGCGCCGTTGACCAGGAAGGTGGTGGCGAACAGCGTCTTGCCGCAGCCGGCCGCGCCGCAGACGAGCGTCGGTCGCCCGGCGGGAAGGCCCCCGAAGGTGATCTCGTCGAATCCTGTGATGCCGGTCCGGACCTTGTCCAGCTCCGGCCTGCGATCGCGCTCCACTGCTCGCCTATCCCCGGTTGCAACCGCCCGGTCCGGCCGTACTGCATGGGCGGAGCCGCAGCAATACAAGGTGGCGTCAGCGCCCGCGCAGGACCCCGGCGAGGAGTGCGGGGGTGGCCCGCGCCAGGAGGCGGGCCCCGCGCAAGGTCTCGGCGGCCTCGCCGGGCGCCCCCCGGATCGCGGCCAGCGCGAGCCGCATCGGCACCTGGGCCAGGAAGGCGGTGGCCAGCAGCGCCAGCGCCGTGGCCCGGCCGTGATGCTTGGCGGCGTACTGCACCCCGGCGCGCAGGATGTAGAACAGGCGGTGCGCCCGGGCCTGCCGGGTCGTGCCCTGGCCGGCGTGTCCGATCACCGCGCCGGCCACGTGCCGGACGGCGTATCCGGCCGCGCGGGCGCGCCGGCAGAGATCGACGTCCTCGTAGTAGACGAAGAAGCGCTCGTCGAAGCCGCCGAGGCCCGCGAACAGGGGGCGCCGGATCATCAGGAAGGCGCCCATCACCTGATCGACGGCGCGGTCCTCGGCGTGGTCCCACGCGGTCATGAAGTGGCTCGGCACGAGGCCGAGCCGGTCGAGGGCGAGCGCCTGTCCCAGCAGGCTCGCGGCGGTCGGCGCCCGGGCGCAGCTGCGCTCGACCGTGCCGTCGTCGGCGATCTGGCGGGCGCCGACGATGCCGGTGCCGGGTTCGGCCAGGAGGGCCGCGCGGGCCGTGAGCAGGGCCGGGCCCTCGACCCGGGTGTCGGGGTTGAGGAACAGGATCGCCTCGGCGTCCCCGGCCGCCGCGCCGATGTTGCAGGCCCGCGCGAAGCCGAGGTTTTCGGTGCTGCGGATGACCCGCAGCGCGAATCTCCCTCCCCCCTCTGCGGGGGAGGGTGGCCCCCGAAGGGGGTCGGGAGAGGGGAGCGACGCTGAAAGGAAGGGCTGCGAACCTCCCGACGGGCTCGCCTCTTCCGGAAGCCGGCTTCCCCTCTCCCGACCCTTGCTCACGCAAGGGCCATCCTCCCCCGCAGAGGGGGGAGGGAGAGCTTCGGGGCCGAACGCTTCCAGCGCCTCGGCCGACCCGTCCGTCGAGGCGTTGTCGACCACCACCACCCGCAGGTCGAGCGCCCCCGCGGCGCGCGCGAGGCTCGCGACGCAGGCCTCGACCAGCGCGCCGCCGTTCCAGTTGACGATCACGACGTCGAGGGCAGGGATCACGGCAGGTCCCGGGGCGGTCCGAGGCGGCCCATGAGGCCGTCGCGCAGGGCGGCGAGGAGGCGGGAGAGCACGCGGGGGCGATAGCCCGCGTCGCGCCAGTAAAGGAGCACCTGCACCGGCAGGTAGAGGCCCTGGCGCAGCTTCCAGCCCGCGGGCAGGTGGGGCAGGCGCAGGCCGTAGGCGCTGTTGCGCAGGTAGGTCGCCATGCGGAACAGGGGCTGGCGCGGCATGGCGAGGCCGAAGGGCCCCCGGATCGTGCCGCTGCCGACATGGTGGGCGAGCCCGGCCTCCGGGGCCATCCAGCAGCTGTACCCGCGCGCCCAGGCGCGGAAGCACCATTCGAGATCGACCGCATCGATGAAGTAGTCGGCCCGGAACGGGCCGATGCGGGCGAAGGCCGCCAGATCGACGAGGGAGCCGGAGGTCGCCAGGAAATCCACCGGCACCAGGCCGTCACGGGGGGCCTTGCCGGCGTGGACCGGGTAGGCCGGCGCCTTGTGGCCGGCGCCTGCGAGCGGGCGCGGCCCGATCACGGCGGGCGGCGGGCTCGCGCCGTCGAGCCGATCCGCCGCGGCCAGCAGCGCGCGCAGCATCTCGCCCTGCGGGCCGGCATCCTGGTCGAGCAGGAGGATGCGGCGCGCGCCGAGCCCGGTCGCGGTCTCCGCGAGGGCGTTCAGCGCCGCGGCGATGCCGAGGTTGCGGCCGGCCGAGAGCAGCCGGATGCCGGCGCGCTCCAGGGCCTCGGCCGCGCCGGCCGGCAGGCCGCCGTTGTCGAAGGCCAGGACCGGCCCGGGACTCGCCGCGGCGAGGCGGCAGACCGCCTCCACCTGCGCGGGACTCGGCCGGAACAGCGTGAGGCCGACGGCGACGCTCGCGGGATCGCTGCCGGACACCGTCTCCCTCCGCTCCCGCCCGAACCGAGGCGCGTCAGTGGCCCCCCGGGCGGTCGCGGTCAACCGGTCCGGCCGTTCTGACCGGTCACGCGATCAGACGGCCCGCGCCGAACAGGAAGCCGAACACCACCATGATGAACACGATCAGCCCCGCGATGATCGCGATGGTCTGGAAGGACTGGCGCTTGGCCCGCTCGGAATAGGCGAGGGCGCGGGGGGCGGCGGGATCCTGGGGCGTGTCGGGCATGGGCGGCGTCCGTTCGGGGAAGGGCACGGCACGTCAAAGCGGCAGGACGCGATCGGCTCCCACGTCGCGCGTGCCGGGGCGCACGATGCGGGACGCGGGCCTGCCCGGGCGAGCGCGTCCTCGGGGTGGCACGCGAAGCTCTCCCTCCTCCCTCTGCGGGGGAGGGAGAACGCGCGGGCCGGCTCCGAGAGGTGCGAACGTGGCAGCCCGCACGGGCAGAGAGCCCATCGCGGCTCGCCCCAACACCTCCGAAACGACCCATCACAAGATGTATCACGCGATCTCGTACTGGATCGGCTTGAAGGCGTAGTTGTTCGATTGCAGCGCCGAGCAGGCGGTGAGCCCGACGATCAGGTCCTCGCGCGCCTCGAAGGTCACGTGGTCGCCCGCCCGGCTCAGGGGGGGGCGGACCTCCAGCGCGCCGCTCGCGCCGTCCACCGCCACGTTCATGAAGACGTTGAAGGCCACGGGGATCCGGTCCGGCCCGATACCGTAGGGCGCCAGCGCGTGCGCGAGGTTGCCGAAGCAGCCCCGGTGGGGCTCGGTGTCGCCGTAGATGATCCGGAAGGTGTCGGCCGAGCAGGGGGTGAGCAGGAAGTCGTGCCGCCCGACCGTGTCGGCCACGATCTCCAGGAGCACGTTCGAGCGGTTCGAGTAGAGCTTGTCGCCGGTCGTCAGGAAGATGCGGCTGGCATAGTCCAGCGTGCGGCCCGACGAGATCACCTCGTCGATGTCGTCGCGCCGGAAGGCGAGGAGGTCGGCCACCTGCTCGCCCTGCGGGTCGATCACGGTGAGGCGCTGGCCCCGGTCGAGGGTGAAGGCGGTGCCGGAGCGCGGTGGGATCTCGTGGCGCATGGGGAGGGTTGGTCTCAGGGTTCGTCTGCGGACGGGGTCGGGCCGGGGCGGCCTCCCCGGCTTGGCAACGCGGCAGGCGGCCGAGCGTCACCGGCCCCATGCCGGCGGGGATGCGGGTCGGCGGAGGAGATCGGTGTCGCGCACCGGGCCCGCACGAAACGGATCCCGCGCGATGTCCCCGGGCGCGACAATGGGAGGCTTTGCGTCCTGCCGGGCACGGGGCTATCTGGCAATCGCAGAACAAGAGACAGCCGAATCAGCGCGGTCCCCGAGGGCGATCCTCGGGACGATCGGCGCGGTCGAGCATGTCAGGGTAACGCGCGGCGCGGGGCACGGAATCTTGCGTGTCCCCGGCGTTGCGCTAGGGAGGGGGCGCCCGCGCGGCCGAGGCCCGTTCGTGGCCAGAGCCCTTCTGTACGAGGCCGTCGCCTGACATGACACCGGATCACGCCATAGCCTCCTCGACACCGCTGGAGCGCGATGCGCGCCTCGCCATGAGCGACCACAAGGTCGCCCCCGGCGAGATCGCCATCGGCGTCGTGATCGGGCGGGCGGCCGAGTATTTCGACTTCTTCGTCTACGGCATCGCCTCGGTGCTGGTCTTCCCGAAGGTGTTCTTCCCCTTCGCGTCGCCGCTCCAGGGCACGCTGTACAGCTTCGTCGTCTTCGCCCTCGCCTTCATCGCCCGGCCGCTCGGCTCGGTGATCTTCATGGCGATCGACCGGCGCCACGGCCGCGGGGTCAAGCTGACCATCGCGCTGTTCCTGCTCGGCGGCTCGACCATGCTGATCAGCTTCCTGCCGGGCTACGACCACATCGGCGCCTCGGCGATCTGGCTGCTCGCGGCGCTCCGCATCGGCCAGGGGCTGGCGCTCGGCGGCGCCTGGGACGGGCTGGCCTCGCTGCTCGCCCTCAACGCGCCCGTGGAGCGGCGCGGCTGGTACGCGATGATGCCCCAGCTCGGCGCACCGATCGGCTTCATGCTGGCGAGCCTGCTCTTCGCCTTCTTCACGATGAACCTCAGCGAGGCGGACTTCATCGACTGGGGCTGGCGCTACCCGTTCTTCTGCGCCTTCACCATCAACGTGGTGGCGCTGTTCGCCCGGCTGCGGCTCGTGGCCACCGCCGAGTTCACCAGCCTGATCGAGCGGGGCCGGCTCGAACCCACCCGCTTCTTCCCCCTGCTCAAGGCCCACGGCGACGACGTGCTGATCGGCGCCCTGGTGCCGCTGGCGAGCTTCGCGCTCTTCCACCTCGTCACCATCTTCCCGATCTCGTGGATCACCCTGTTCACCCAGCGCTCGGCGGGCGAGTTCCTGCTCGTGCAGTTCGGCGGCGCGATCCTGTTCGCGGGCGCGATCGTGTTCTCGGGGCTGATGGCCGACCAGATCGGCCGGCGCATGCACCTCATCGTCTCGGCCGGGCTGATCGCCGCCTTCGCGGTCGCCAGCACCGTCGCGCCGCTGGTGATCGAGGAGAACGTCGTCGGCCAGACCGTCTACGTGCTGGCGGGGTTCTCGCTGCTCGGCCTCGCCTACGGGCAGGCGACCGGCGCGGTCAGCTCCCGGCTCGGCGCCCGCTACCGCTACACCGGCGCCGCGCTGATGGCCGATCTCGGCTGGCTGCTCGGAGCCGGGTTCGCGCCCCTCGTGGCGCTCGGCCTCTCGGCCAAGTTCGGGCTCGCCTGCGTCGGCCTCTACCTGCTCTCGGGCGCCGTCGCGACGCTCGTCGCGCTCAGCATCAACCGCTCCGAGATCCGGCAGATGTAGCCGGGCCGACGGGCCCGACCGTCACGGGGCGGCGCGGAGCGCGCCGCCGACACCGACATGCGGCGCTCTCCGCGCCGCCCAGACAATCGAGCGGCGCGTCGCGCGCCGCGCCTGACGCCTCCCGGGGCCATCTCGCCGCCCAGCGGCAAGGGGACACGATGTTGATCGCCGCGGCCAAATCCGCCCTCTCCACGCGCGCCGGAACCGGGCGCCTCAAGCGCCTCGCGCGCGCCGCCGCCCTGCTGCCGCTGCTGGCGGCGACCGCCGGTTGCAACATGGTGGTGATGCATCCCTCCGGCGACGTGGCGATGCAGCAGCGCAACCTCGTCCTGGCCTCCACGGGCCTGATGCTGCTGATCATCGTGCCGGTGATCCTGCTGACGCTGCTCTTCGCCTGGCGCTACCGGGCCAGCAACACGTCCGCCACCTACGACCCCGACTGGCACCACTCGACACAGCTCGAGGTGGTGATCTGGGCCGCGCCCCTGGTGATCATCATCGCGCTCGGCGCGCTCACCTGGATCAGCACCCACACGCTCGATCCCTACCGCCCGCTCTCGCGCATCGAGCCCGGCCGCCCGGTCGCGGCCGAGACGAAGCCGCTCGAGGTCCAGGTGGTGGCGCTCGACTGGAAGTGGCTGTTCTTCTACCCCGAATACGGGATCGCCACGGTGAACGAGCTGGCCGCGCCCGTCGACCGGCCGATCAACTTCCGGCTCACCGCGGCCTCGGTGATGAACACCTTCTACGTCCCCGCGCTGGCCGGCATGGTCTACGCGATGCCCGGGATGGAGATGAAGCTGCACGCGGTGATCAACAAGCCGGGCACCTATCACGGCCAGTCGGCCCACTACAGCGGCAGCGGCTTCTCGCGCATGACCTTCAACTTCCTCGGCCAGGAGCCGAAGGCGTTCGAGGCCTGGGTCGCCAAGGCGAAGGCCGAGGGCAAGGACCTCAGCCGCGACGCCTACCTCCAGCTGGAGAAGCCGAGCGAGCGCGAGCCGATCCAGTACTTCGCCTCGGTTTCCGACAACCTCTACAGCCAGATCCTCAACATGTGCGCCCTGCCCGGCAAGATGTGCATGAGCGAGATGATGAAGATCGACGCCCGCGGCGGCGCGGGCGTGCACAGCCGCGAGAACCGCGAGAAGCTGCGCTACGACAACCGCCACGTCGAGCAGGGCGACGAGGCGCCGGGCGCCACCGGGCCGGCCTCGGGCCGCCCGCCGCGCTCCGAGCCGGAGCCCGGCACCAAGCCCTCCTCGGGCCACGACGACCAGGGGACCCCGGCCCCCGCACAGCTCAACAACCGTTAAGGCCGGCGGTCAGCCGACGCATCGCCAGAGAGCCGATCACATGTTCTCCAACGTCGATCTCCAGAAGCTCGTCTTCGGACGCTTCACCCTCGCGGACATCCCGTACCACGAGCCGATCCTCATCGTGACCTTCGCGGGCGTCGCGCTCGGCGGCCTCGCCGTGCTCGGAACCATCACCTACTACCGCTTCTGGGGCGCCCTCTGGCGCGACTGGGTGACGAGCGTCGATCACAAGAAGATCGGCATCATGTACGTCATCCTGGCCTTCGTGATGCTGCTGCGGGGCTTCGCCGACGCGCTGCTGATGCGCGCCCAGCAATCGATCGCCTTCGGCTCGCAGGAAGGCTTCCTGCCGCCCCACCACTACGACCAGATCTTCACGGCGCACGGCGTGATCATGATCTTCTTCGTGGCGATGCCCTTCGTCACGGGCCTGATGAACTACGTCGTGCCCTTGCAGATCGGCGCCCGCGACGTGTCGTTCCCCTTCCTGAACAACTTCTCGTTCTGGATGACGACGGCCGGCGCGATCATCATCATGCTCTCGCTCTTCATCGGCGAGTTCTCGCGCGCCACCTGGCTCGGCTACCCGCCACTGTCGGGCGCCGACATGAGCCCCGGCGTCGGGGTCGATTACTGGATCTGGGGCCTGCAGATCGCGGGCATCGGCACGCTGCTCTCAGGCATCAACCTCGTCGCGACCATCGTGAAGATGCGCGCGCCCGGCATGACCATGATGAAGCTGCCGGTCTTCGTCTGGACCTCGCTCTGCACCAACGTGCTGATCGTGGCCGCCTTCCCGATCCTCACGGCCGTTCTCGCGCTGCTGTCGCTCGACCGCTACGTCGGCACGCACTTCTTCACGAACGACCTGGGCGGCAGCCCGATGATGTACTTCAACCTGATCTGGATCTGGGGCCACCCGGAGGTCTACATCCTGATCCTGCCGGCCTTCGGCATCTTCTCGGAGGTGACCTCGACCTTCTGCGGCAAGCGCCTCTTCGGCTACGCCTCGATGGTCTACGCCACGGTCGTGATCACGATCCTCTCCTACCTCGTCTGGCTGCACCACTTCTTCACCATGGGGTCGGGCGCCAACGTGAACTCGTTCTTCGGCATCACGACGATGATCATCTCGATCCCGACGGGTGCGAAGATCTTCAACTGGCTGTTCACCATGTACCGCGGGCGCATCCGCTTCGAGGTGCCGATGCTCTGGACGGTCGGCTTCATGGTGACCTTCGTCATCGGCGGCATGACCGGCGTGCTGCTCGCCGTGCCGCCGGCCGACTTCGTGCTGCACAACTCGCTGTTCCTGATCGCGCACTTCCACAACGTGATCATCGGCGGCGTGCTGTTCGGCATGATGGCCGGCGTGACCTACTGGTTCCCGAAGGCCTTCGGCTTCAAGCTCGACCCGTTCTGGGGCAAGATGAGCTTCTGGTTCTGGCTGGTCGGCTTCTACGTCGCCTTCATGCCGCTCTACGTGCTGGGGCTCATGGGCGTGACGCGCCGGATGCAGCACTTCGACGACCCGTCGCTGCAGATCTGGTTCGTCGTGGCGGCGGGCGGCGCGGCACTGATCGGCTGCGGTATCCTCTCGACGATCATCCAGTTCGTCGTCTCGATCCGCAACCGCGAGGCCCTGCGCGACACGACCGGCGACCCGTGGGGCGGCCGCACGCTCGAGTGGGCGACCTCCTCGCCGCCGCCGGACTACAACTTCGCCTTCACGCCGGTCGTGCACGACCTCGACGCCTGGTACGACATGAAGAACCGCGGCTACGCGCGCCCGCTCCACGGCTTCAAGCCGATCCACATGCCGAAGAACACCGGCACGGGCGCGATCATCGGCGGTCTCAGCGTCGTCTTCGGCTTCGCCATGATCTGGTACATCTGGTGGCTGGCGGCACTGTCGGCGCTGGCGATCTTCGTCGTCTCGGTCGCCCACACCTTCAACTACAACCGCGACTTCTACATCCCGGCCGACACGGTCGCCCGGACCGAGTCGCAGCGGACCGCCGCGCTGGCGGGGCAGGCCTGAGCCCATGATGCACACGGACACCGCCCCCCCCGGCACCGCGCCGGTCTTCCACCACGAGGAGGAGCACCACCCCGAGACCAGCACCCTCCTGGGGTTCTGGATCTACCTGATGAGCGACTGCCTCATCTTCGCGGTGCTGTTCGCCACCTACGGCGTCCTCGGCCGCAACTACGCGGCCGGGCCCTCGCCGAAGGATCTGTTCGACCTGCCGCTGGTGGCGTTGAACACCTCGATGCTGCTGTTCTCGTCCATCACCTACGGCTTCGCCATGCTGGCGATGGACAAGGGCCGCACGGCGGCGACGCAAGCTTGGCTCGCGGTCACGGGCCTGTTCGGCGCGGCCTTCCTCGCCATCGAGCTCTACGAGTTCGCGCACCTGATCCACGAGGGCGCGGGGCCCGGCCGCTCGGCCTTCCTGTCGTCCTTCTTCACGCTGGTCGGCACCCACGGCCTGCACGTCACCTTCGGGTTGATCTGGCTGGTCGTGCTCATGGTCCAGGTCGCCCAGCGCGGCCTGATCCCGGAGAACACCCGCCGGCTGATGTGCCTGTCGATGTTCTGGCACTTCCTCGACGTGATCTGGATCGGCGTCTTCACCTTCGTGTACCTGATGGGAGTCCTGCAATGAGCGCCGAGGCGGCCCACCACGATCACGGGCACGGTCACGAGGGCGGCGGCGCGAGCCACGGCTCGTTCGGCGGCTACGTCACCGGCTTCGTGCTCTCGGTGATCCTCACCGCGATCCCGTTCTGGCTGGTCATGGCGCGCCCGCTGGAGAGCGGGCTCTGGACCGGCATCATCATCATGGCCTTCGCGGCGGTGCAGATCGTGGTCCACATGGTCTACTTCCTGCACATGAACACGAAGTCGGAGGGCGGCTGGACGGTGCTCGCGCTGATCTTCACCGTGACGCTCGTCGTGATCACCCTCACCGGCTCGCTCTGGGTGATGCACCACATGAACGCCAACATGATGCCGATGTCCGTCGAACAGCTGCGCCACCAGCCCTGAGCGGGCGGCCGTGATCTCGACCGGCGCGCGGGCCGCCGGCCCGGCGGTCCGCGCGCGCCCCCGGCTCGCCGGGCTGATCGTCATCAACATCCTGGCGATCCTGCTCTGCGGGGGGCTCCTGGCGCTCGGCACCTGGCAGGTCCACCGCCGCGCCTGGAAGCTCGACCTGATCGCGCGGGTCGAGGCCAACGCCCACGGCGATCCCGTCCCGGCCCCCGGGCCCGGCGCATGGGCGGCCCTGTCGGAGCGCGACGCCTACCGGCGCGTGCGGCTCGCCGGCACCTGGCTCGACGCGCCCGACACCCTGGTCCAGGCGGTCACCGACCTCGGCGGCGGCTTCTGGGTGCTCACGCCGCTGCGGACCGATGCGGGCTTCGTGGTTCTGGTGAACCGTGGCTTCGTGCCGGGCGACCGGCGCGCGGCCACGGCGCGCGCGGGCGTCGCCGGCACGCGCGCGGCGCTGACAGGCCTGCTGCGCCTCGACGAGCCGGGCGGCGCGTTCCTGCGCACGAACGATCCGGGGGCGGACACGTGGTACTCCCGCGACGTCGCGGCGATCGCGCGGGCGCGCGGCCTGACCGGAGCCGTCGCCCCCTATTTCGTCGATGCGGAGCGGCCGCCGGGCCGCGATCCGGACGGGGACCTGCCGGTCGCGGGCCTCACGGTGATCCGCTTCCACAACAACCACCTGATCTACGCGATCACGTGGTTCACCCTCGCCCTGATGGTCGCGGGCGGCGCGCTCTACCTCGACCGCGACGCGTGGCGCCGCGGCCGGGCGGGCTAGAGCCGTTCCCGATCGCGCTGCGATCGGGAAGGGCTCGAACTTTCTGTCTTGACGCGCTCTCTCGCGCCGAACCGGCTTCCACTTTCCCGCATCATGCTCCAGCGCCAAGTCCCGGATTCCAAAGGTCGAGACCTTTGGCGGGTGCAGGGCAGAGCCCTGCATCTGGCTCCGCCGTCCCGGGACCCCGCCGCACAGCGCCCTCGGGCGCCGAAAGGGCCTCGGCCCATGGGGATCCCATGACCTGACCTAGCGGGCCCCGGCCTCGTCGGTCAGCGCGGCGAGCAGGATGGGCCTGAGCCGGGCACCCGGATCCGCGTCGGCCCGGCGCTCCGCCCGGATCGCGGACCAGAGCAGGGCCGCCTGGTTCCGCGCCGCCTCGCGCGCGTGCCGCTCCGCGGCCCAGCGCGCCTCACGATCGTTCCGCCGCTCCATGACGGCACCTCCCGTTCGGGCCGGGCGGTTCGTGCCGCGGCGCCGTTGAGCGCCTCGGATAAGTCCTCGCGCCCGGAAGGTCCAGCCTGAAGGTTGGGCAGAACTGGACAGAGGCCGGCGAATGTCCGGCGACATCGACCTTTCCTGAGCCGATATCAGAAGACCCGCCGCCCGACCTTGCCGGGCGGCGGGTCTTCCCAGTCCGGATGCGCGCGACGCGCTCAGGCGGCGTCGCGGCGGGCGGCCTGCGGGGCGGGGCGGCCCAGCCCGATCTCCTTGGCGAGGGCCGAGCGCTGCGCTGCGTAGCCCGGCGCCACCATCGGGTAGTCGGCCGGCAGGCCGTAGCGCTGGCGGTAGGCCTGCGGCGTCAGCCCGTGCTTGGTCAGGTGGCGCTTCAGCGTCTTGTAGGAGCGCCCGTCGATGAAGCTGACGATGCCGCCCTCGGTGATCGACTTGCGGATCTGCGCCGCGCTCGGCTGCTCCACGGGCTCCTCGGGCGCGGCGGAGGCCGTCGCCCCCCCGCTGAGGTTGACCAGGGCCGCGTGGACGTTGCCGATCAGCGCGGGCAGCTCGGCAGCCGGCACGGGATTGTTCGAGACGTAGGCCGCGACGATGTCGCCGGCAAAGGTGATGATGTCGGGGCCTAGCTCAAGCGTTTCTTCTGTCATCTCTGATCCGTTCCGGTTCTCCGCAGCCATGAAGATTGCCCTCCCGATTCGGAGATCAAGGGTTTGGCCATGAAGTCTCGCGCAAGCCGCCTCGGCCATGCATGCATGTTCCGGGCGCGCACGCGCAGGAATGTCGCATACCGGGCGGGCGTGTCACGCGGAAATCCCGTAAAAACTGCTGCGGGTCCCACAAAACAACATAGATTAGTCTGGGCGTCGCCGAGCGCTCCGTGTCCGCCGGGAGCGCCGGCCCACGCCCGGCCGACGTTCCGCGGAGCCGCCCACGAGGCAGGCTGCCGCAGCGACCGTTCGCACGCTGGCCGCCCGCCCCCCCGGCGCCTTATCCGGCAGGCATGGATCTCAGCGTGCTCGTCCTCATGGCCTCGGCCCTCACCTTCTCGGGTTTCGTCGTGCTGCTCGGCTGGCGCTGAGGCGGGCCCGACCTCGGGCCGCCGCGGCCTTCAGTCCGCCACCAGGGCGAGGTAGGCCGCGACGGTCACGACGGAGAGCACCGTGGAGACCAGCACCGTGTCGGCTGTGAGCGCGGCCTCGCGGCGGTAGAACTCCGCCAGCATGAACGGGCCCGTGCCGGTGGGCAGCGCCGCCATCAGCACCGCGGTGTGGAGCGCGAGCGGCGGCAGATCGAACACGAAGCGTCCGAGCCCGTAGGCGAGGAGCGGGTGGGCGACGAGCTTCAGCCCGGCGAGCCACATGATCGTGTGCCGGCTCCGCGCGCCCCGCTCCGCTCCGCGCCGCTCGGCCAGGAACAGCCCGAGGGCCACCAGCGCGCAGGGGGAGGCCGCCCCGCCGAGCAGCTTCAGGAAGGCCTCGACGGGCGCCGGCACGCCGAGCCCGAGCAGCGGCACCAGCGCCCCGCAGAAGGGCGCGACCAGGAGCGGGTTGCGCAGCAGCGCCAGCGCCACCGTGCGGACGACCGGACCGCGGCGCCCGCCGCCCCGGTCCTCGCCCTGGAGCCCCGCCTCGATCAGCACGATCGCGCCCGCGAAGACGACGCAGACCGTGAGGATCACCGCGACGGTGGTGGGCCCGAGCGAGCCGGGACCGAGCGCGGCGAGCGCCAGCGGGAAGCCCATGTAGCCGGTGTTCGGGTAGCTGGCGTTGAGACCGTCGATCGCCGCATCGGCCAGCGGCCGCCCGCGGCGCCGGGCGCGCCACGCGGTCAGGCCGAGGAGGGCGCCGCTGCTCAGGCCGAAGGTGGCGAGGAAACCCGGCTGCCAGATCTCCGGGCCGACGCTGCGGGCCATCACGTCGAAGAGCAGGGCCGGCAGCGCGAGCCAGACCACGAAGCGGTTGAGCTCGGCCGTGGCGCCGGGACCGAGCAGGCCGGTCCGCCGCGCCAGCCAGCCGGCGAGGATCAGCGCGAAGATCGGCAGCACGACCGCGAGCGTCGTGAGCATGGCGGGCCTCTCGTCGGTTGAGGGGAGGGGGGAACGCGCGCGGCGCCCTCACGCGGGCGGGAGCCCGCGTCGCCCGCGGGCGGTTGCCCCGGGAGCGGCCGCGCGCGGCCTGGAACGAGGAGCGATGCGATGACCCGCCCCGACGACACCCGACCCGAGACCGATCCCGGCGAGGCCCCGGCGGGGGCGCGCGCCTACGGGGACCGGCCCGTCAGCGCGGAACCGCAGGGCGGGCGCGCGCCGGGCGCGACGGAGCCCGCCGACATGGGTCGCCCCGCGGGATCCGGGACGGCGGACCGCGACCCGGGCGGGCGCGCGCGCCCCGGCCCGGACGGCGGCGACCGCGGCGGCTGAGCGGGCCTGCGCGGCGTCCAGTCCGGCCGCGGATCGCGCGAGCCGGTGCGGGACAGGAAAAAGCCCGCCCGGCCGGAGCCGAGCGGGCTGAAGGCAGGGCCCGTGAGCCCCTGGGAGGAGCCCACACGATAGCCGGGCCGTGGGCCCGCACAATCGCGCGGCACGCGGGCCTGGTATACCAGCAGCGCGTGGTCAAGCTCGCGCCCCCGGGCGCTGCTCAGACGACGCCCGCGGTCAGCAGGTCGTGGACGTGGATGAGGCCGACCGGGCGGCCCGCCTCGACCACGAAGACCGCGGTGATGCGCTTGCGGTTCATCAGTTCCAGCGCCGAGCCCGCGAGGCTGTCGGGCTCGATGGTGACGGGGCGGGCCGTCATCACCTGCTCGACCGGCGTGGCCAGCAGCGCCGGGCCCATGTGGCGGCGCAGGTCGCCGTCCGTGACGATGCCGACGATCGCGCCCGCCTCGTCGAGGACGCCCGCGCAGCCGAAGCGGTGCTCGGCGATGCGCACCAGCACCTCCGACATCGGCGTGCCGCGCGGCACCACGGGCATCGCCGCGCCCGCGTGCATGAGCTGGCGCACGGTCTTGAGGCGGGCGGCCAGCGTCCCGCCCGGATGCAGGATCTTGAAGCGCGACGAGGTGAAGCCGCGCTGGCGCAGCAGCGCCACCGCGAGCGCGTCGCCGAGCGCGAGCTGGATCAGGCTGGAGGAGGTCGGCGCGAGGTCGTGCGGGCAGGATTCGCGCACCCGCGGCAGGGCCAGCACCACGTCGGCGGCCCGGCCGAGCGAGCTGTCGGCCCGCGAGGTGACGGCGATGAGCGGGATCGAGAAACGGCGCGAGAAGTTGGTGAGGTCGCCGAGTTCCGCCGTCTCGCCCGACCACGAGAGCGCCAGGATCGTGTCCTGGGGCGTGATCATGCCGAGGTCGCCGTGGCTCGCCTCGGTCGGGTGCACGAAGAAGGCCGGGGTGCCGGTGGACGCGAGCGTCGCGGCGATCTTGCGGCCGATATGCCCGCTCTTGCCGACGCCGCAGACGATCACCCGTCCCTCGGTCTCGAAGAGCCGCTCGACGGCCGCCGCGAAGGCCGGCCCGAGCGCGCCGCCGAGCGCGCCGCCGAGCGCCCGCATCGCGCCCATGCCGATCTCGATGCTCTGCAGGCCCGCCGCGCAGATCTCCGCCGCGGGGCCACCGACCACAGCCGGATCGAGCTCGACGACGGATCCTTGCGCGCGCGCCACCATGTCCGGATCTCGCTGCCGGGAAGGGATGCGGCGGCGCGGGCAGAGCGCGCGACCGGTGCCGCCCCCCCGTTAGCGTGGCCAAATACGGCTGTTTGATGGTTCGCCCGAGCCCCGGCCCCGGCCGCGCCGCGAGCGCGCGGCGAGCGGCGGACCCACGATTTGCATGCTGATTACTATGCAACCGATGATTGCATACTCCGGAGACACTCGGCCAATACGTTCCGTCCTCCCGCGACGGAGGGAAATAGCCGCCTTCTGCTAAACAATGGCGACGCTTTAACTATTCTTTATTGCAGCCCTGGGAAGGTGGATCCAACCACCAGACGGACCGGCAAAGGCCATGCGATCCGCAGCGCGCGCTCCTACCCGCCCCTGCCCCCCGGCCGCCGTCCCGACCGGTACGGGGCCTGAGGCGAACATGGCGGATTTCTCGCATGACGACGCGATGTACCGCCTGCTGGTGCAGGGGGTGACGGACTACGCGATCTACATGCTCGCGCCCGACGGCACCGTGGTGAACTGGAACGCGGGCGCGGCGCGCGCCAAGGGCTACACGGCCGAGGAGATCGTCGGGCGGAACTTCGCCTGCTTCTACGCGCCGGAGGACCGGACGAGCGGCCTGCCCGAGCGGGGCCTCGCCACCGCCCGCGAGACCGGTCGCTTCGAGGCGGAGGGCTGGCGCCTGCGCAAGGACGGCACCCGTTTCTGGGCCCACGTGGTGATCGACGCGATCCGCGACGGCGGCGCGCTGGTGGGCTTTGCCAAGATCACCCGCGACCGCACCGAGCAACGCGCCGCCGCGGTGATGCTGAAGGCAGCCTCGGACAACCTCGACCTCGCCCTCTCGAACATGATGGACGGGCTCTGCCTGATCGGGCCGGACGGGCGGCTCGTCCTCGCCAACGCGCGGCTCGGCGACATCCTGGGGCTGGAGGCCGGCGCGCTCGCGCCGGGCCGGCGCCTGGTGCCGGTGCTGCGCCGCGTGCTCGGCTCCACGGCGGCCGACCTGTTCGCCCGGACCCATCTGCGCCCGGCCTCCGGCGTGCGCGAGCCCGTGATCTCGGAATGCGTGCGCGGCAGCAACGCCCTGTCGATCCGTACGCGCGCGCTGGAGGCCGGCGGCTGGGTCTCGACCTTCGAGGACGTGAGCGAGCGGCGTCAGATCGAGGGCCGCCTGCGCCACCTCGCCCAGCACGATCCGCTGACGGGCCTGACGAACCGCGCCGCCCTGCGGGCCCATCTCGACGCGCGCCTGGACCGGGCGCGCGTCGCGGTGCTCCGCCTCGACCTCGACCGCTTCAAGGCGGTCAACGACAGCTTCGGGCACGCGCTCGGCGACGCGGTGCTGCGGGAGGCGGCGGGGCGGCTGCGGGCCTGCGTCCGCAGCGGGGACCTGGTGGCGCGGCTGGGCGGCGACGAGTTCGCGGTGGTCGTGGAGGCGCGCGCGCCCGCGGCCCTGGCGGGCCTCGCCGAGCGCGTCGTGCGGGCGCTCGGCGAGGTCTACGAGATCGACGGGATCCGGCTCACGCTCGGCGCCAGCGCCGGCCTCGCGGTGGCCGAGGAGGAGGCCCCCACCGCCGACGGGCTGCTGGGGGCCGCCGACCTCGCCCTGCGGCAGGCCAAGGCGGGCGGGCGGAACGGCTGGCGCCGCTACGAGCCCGGCATGGGCGACCGGGCCGCCGCGCGGCGGGTGATGGAGCGCGACCTGCGCCGGGCGCTCGGCGCGGGCGGCCTCGCGCTGCACTACCAGCCGATCTTCCGGGTCCGCGGAGGCGCGCTCGTGGGGTTCGAGGCGCTGCTGCGCTGGCGCCTGCCCGATGGCCGGACGGTCCCGCCCGCCGAGTTCATCCCGCTCGCCGAGGAGATCGGGCTGATGCCCGAGGTCGGCGCCTGGGTGCTGAAGGAAGCCTGCGCGACGGCCGCGGGCTGGCCGGCGCACCTCACGGTCGCGGTCAACGTCTCGCCGACGCAGCTGCGCAGCGCGGCCTTCCTGGCCGGCGTCGAGACGGCGCTGGCGGGCTCCGGGCTGCCCGCCTCACGGCTGGAGCTGGAGATCACCGAGACGGCGATCCTGGAGAACCGGGAGACGGCCCGCGACCTGCTCGGCCGCCTGCGGGCGCTTGGCACGATGCTGGCGCTCGACGATTTCGGCACCGGCTACTCGTCCCTGAGCTTCGTGCACAGCTTCCCGCTGACCCGGATCAAGATCGACCGCAGCTTCGTGCGCGAGCTGAGCGAGACCCCGCAATCGACCGCGATCGTGCGCGCGGTGGTCGGGCTCGCCCGGGGGCTGGGCATCGCGGTGACCGCGGAGGGCGTCGAGACCGAGGCGCAGCGCCGGCTGCTGGCCGAGGAGGCCGACCTCGACATCCAGGGCTTCCTCACCGGCCGGCCGATGGCGGCCGAGCATCTCGGGGCCTTCCTGGACGCGCCCGGGGGCCGGGCGGCCGCGGCCTGAAAGTTCTGGATTCCAAAGGTCGAGACCTTTGGCGGGTGCAGGGCAGAGCCCTGCTGTCGAACCCATAGGTCCGGCCTCGCCGGGCCTGTGGGTTCGAAACCCGGGGCTGCGCGCCCCGGGACCCCGCCAAAGGGTCAAGACCCTTTGGGATCCCGGATCCCTCTCAGCCCTCGGCGACCTGATGGTTCGCCATGATCTCGAGCGCGCGCACCAGGGCGGCGTGGTCGAGGCCGCCCGCGCCGTTGGCCGCGCAGGCGCCGAAGAGCTGCTGGGCGAGCGCGGTTCCCGGCAGGGCGAGGTTCAGGGCCTTGGCGCCCTCCAGCGCGAGGTTGAGGTCCTTGCGGTGCAGGTCGATGCGGAAGCCCGGCTGGAAGGTGCGCTCGATCATCCGGGCGCCGTGCAGTTCCAGGATGCGCGAGGTGGCCAGCCCCCCGGTGATCGCCTGCCGGACCTTGGCCGGGTCGGCCCCGGCCTTCGACGCGAACAGCAGACCCTCGGCCACCGCCTCGATGGTGAGCGCCACGATGATCTGGTTGGCGACCTTGGCGACCTGGCCGGCGCCGCTCCCGCCGACATGCGTCACGGTCTTGCCCATGAGCCGGAACAGGGGCTCGGCCCGGGCGAAGGCCGCCTCGGAACCGCCGACCATGATCGACAGGGCGGCGTTCTTCGCGCCGACCTCGCCGCCGGAGACCGGGGCGTCGAGGTAGTCGCAGCCGGCTTGCGCGACCCGGGCGGCGAAGGCCTTGGTGGCGATCGGCGAGATCGAGCTCATGTCGATCACGGTCTTGCCGGGCTCGAGCCCCTCGGCGACGCCGCCCGCGCCGAACAGCACCGTCTCGACGTCGGGCGTGTCGGGCAGCATCAGGATGACGACGTCGGCGCGCTCCGCCACCTCGGCGGCGCTGGCGCAGGCGGTGCCGCCCGCGCCCAGGAGGGCGTCCGGCACGGCGCGGCGGCTCTTCAGGAACAGGCTGTGCCCGCCCGCGATCAGGTGGCCGGCCATGGGCGCGCCCATGATGCCGAGGCCGATGAAGCCGATGTTCATGGTGGGGTCTCCCGGGAGAGGTAGCGCGCGGTTTCCCTCCCCCGCAGAGGGGGGGAGGGTTTGGGCGGGTCAGCCCTTGAAGCGGGCGGCGAGCGCCTCGGTCTGGCGGGCGAGCACGCCCATGTCCGAGCCGACCGCGGTGAAGCGGGTGCCGGCCGCGATGTAGCGGCGGGCCAGATCCTCGTTGGCCGTGAGGATGCCGGCGAGCTTGCCCGCGCGGGTGATGCGCGCCACCGTCTCCTCGATGATCGCCACCACCTCCGGATGGTTCTGCTGGCCGAGATAGCCGAGGCTGGTCGAGAGGTCGCCGGGCCCGATGAAGACGCCGTCCACGCCCTCGACGCCCGCGATCTCCTCGAGGTTGTCGAGCGCGCGCCGCGACTCGATCTGCACGGCCACGAAGATCTCGGCCTCGCAGCGGGCGTGGTAGTCCGGGATGCGGCCGAAGCGGGCGGCACGCGGCGCCTGCGAGAAGCCGCGCACGCCGCGCGGCGCGTAGCGGGTGGCGGCCACCGCCCGGCGGGCCTGCCCGGCGTCGTCGATGTTCGGGATCATCAGCGACTGCGCGCCCGTGTCGAGGATGCGCTTGATGGTGATGGGCTCGTCGCTCGGCACGCGGATCATGGCGTGGGCCTCGCCCTCCATGATCGCCTGGAGCTGGCCGTAGATGTCGCGCAGGTCGTTGGCCGAGTGCTCCATGTCGAGGAGCAGCCAGTCGAAACCCGAGCCGGCCACGATCTCGGTCGAGATCGGGCTGGCGAGGCTGCACCAGAGGCCGATCTGCTCGCGGCCCGCCTCGAGCGCGGCCTTGAAGCGGTTGGTCAGGACGTCCATCGGGTTCTCCTCATTCTCGGGTGCGGGCGCCCCGGTTCCCGGGGCCCCCGCGATCCGCCGCACGGGCGGCGGCGCGCGGTCGCGCTTGGCGGTCCGCCGGGGTGGGCGGCTCCGCCAGGGGGCGTGCGGCTCCGCCGTGGCGGAGCCGAAATCTCAGCGCACGAGGCAGGGCCTCTTGTTGTCGAAGGTCCAGTTCGGGATCAGGAACTGCATCGCGGCCGCGTCGTCGCGGGCGCCGAGCCCGTGGTCGCGGTAGAGGGCGTGCGCCCGCTCCACCTCGGCCCAGTCGAGCTCGATCCCGAGGCCCGGCCGTTCCGGCACCCGGACGAGGCCGCCGCGGATCTGCAGGGGCTCCCGGGTCAGGCGCTCGCCGTCCTGCCAGATCCAGTGCGTGTCGATCGCCGTGACGTTGCCCGGGGCGGCGGCCGCCACGTGGGTGAACATGGCGAGCGAGACGTCGAAATGGTTGTTCGAGTGCGAGCCCCAGGTCAGGCCGTGGTCGCGGCAGAGCTGGGCCACCCGCACCGAGCCGGCCAGCGTCCAGAAATGCGGGTCGGCCAGCGGGATGTCGACGGAGCCGAGCTGGATCGCGTGGTTCATCTGGCGCCAGTCGGTGGCGACCATGTTGGTGGCGGTGGGCAGCCCCGTGGCCCGGCGGAACTCCGCCATGATCTCGCGGCCGGAGAAGCCGGCTTCCGCCCCGCACGGGTCCTCGGCGTAGGCCAGCACGTCGCCGCGCCCCTTGCAGAGCCGGATCGCCTCGGCGAGCGACCACGCCCCGTTCGGGTCCAGCGTCACGCGGGCCTGCGGGAAGCGCGCGTGGATCGCGGTCACCGCGGCGATCTCGTCCTCGCCGGCCAGGACGCCGCCCTTCAGCTTGAAGTCGTTGAAGCCGTAACGGTCGTAGGCGGCTTCCGCGAGGCGCGCGACGGCCTCGGGGCTCAGCGCCTCCTCGTCGCGCAGCCGGAACCAGCCGTCGCGGGCCACGGGCTCGCGGTAGCCGAGATCCGTCCTGCGGCGGTCGCCGACGTAGAACAGGTAGCCCAGCATCTCGACCGCGTCGCGCTGCTGGCCCTCGCCGAGAAGGGCGGCCACCGGCACGCCGAGGAACTGGCCCAGCAGGTCCAGGAAGGCGGATTCGACCGCCGTGACCGCGTGGATGGTGATGCGCAGGTCGAAGGTCTGGAGGCCCCGCCCGCCGGAATCCCGATCGGCGAAGCGGGTGCGCATGGCGTTGAGCACCGCGTTCCAGGCGCCGAGCGGCTGGCCGAGCACGAGGTCGCGGGCGTCCTCCAGGGTCCGGCGGATGCCCTCGCCGCCGGGGACCTCGCCGAGCCCCGTGGCGCCGGTCGAGTCGGTGAGCACCACGAGGTTGCGGGTGAAGAAGGGCCCGTGCGCGCCCGAGAGGTTCAGCAGCATGCTGTCGCGGCCGGCGACGGGCACGACCCGCATCTCGGTCACGGTGGGCGCGCGCGAGAGCCCGCGTGCGGGGGCCTGGACTGCATCGGCCAGCATGAGCGTTCTCCCGGTCTCGACGGCATCTGACGTGCCGCTCCTGCCAGCCCTGTTCTAGAAACCCCGCCGATGCGGGTCCAAGCCAAAGGCTGGATCGATCGATGCGGTCCATGCATCGATCCGCGCGAACCAGAACCCAGGGCGCGTCGGCCGGATTGACCGGCAGAACCGCCGGAGCCGGAGCGCCCTTGACCGACGTCACCTACCCGCCCCTCGACGTGCCCAAGCCCGTGGCGCGCGACCTCTGGATCGTGGACAGCGGCCCCCTGCGCGCGGCCGGGGTGATGCCGCTGCCCGTGCGGATGAGCGTGGTGCGCCTCGCGGATGGCGGCCTCTGGCTGCACTCGCCGACGCGCTACGACCCGGACCTGCACCGGGCGCTCGCCGAGATCGGCCCGATCCGCCATCTCGTGGCGCCCAACATCGCGCACTGGACCCTGTTGCGGGACTGGCAGATCCACTGCCCCGAGGCGCTGACCTGGGCCGCGCCGAACCTGCGCCGCCGGGGCCAGGTGCGGGCCCGGATGCGCGCGGGCCTGCGCCTCGACCGCGACCTCGGCGACGCAGCCCCGCCCGACTGGGCCCGCGACCTGCGGCAGGTGGTGGTGCCGGGGGCCTTGGGCTTCCGCGAGGTGGCCTTCTTCCACGATGTCAGCCGCAGCCTGATCCTCACGGACCTCGTGCTGAACCTGGAGCCCGGGCGGCTGCCCGCCTGGATGCGCCCGTTGGCGCGCCTCGTCGGCATCACCGCGCCGGACGGGCGGGCGCCGGCCTACCTGCGCGGCGCGGTCCGCCTGGGGGGCGCCGAGGCGCGGCGGGCGGCAGCCGCCCTCGTCGCGCTCGCGCCCGAGCGGGTTCTGTTCGCCCACGGCGCGTGGTTCGCCCGCGACGGGACCGCGGCGCTGCGGCGCTCGCTGCGCTGGCTGCTGAAGACCTGAGGACGGTCGTGGGATCTCGAAGGCGTTCCAGGGGGGCCGGGGGTAGAACCCCGGGTGGGAAGCCCGCTGCCCGGCTTTGCCGGGCAGCGGGCTTCGCCGCAGGGCCCCGCCCTGCACCCGCGAGAGGTCTCGACCTCTCGACTCCATGATCCTCTGCGACGACCCGCCCCGGCCACCTGCCGGAACGGCCGGGTCGCGGCCGCCGTTGGCCGGACCGCGCCGCTCGCGCCCTCCGACAGCCCCCGTTCACCGAATGATGCAGATCCTTGTGGCCGACGGAAACGTGGCTGAGGCGCGCCGCGCGCATGTCCGCGCCACGGGCGGGACCTCGGCCGAGGCCTACGCCGCGCTGCTGGCCGAGATCGACGCCGACGTCGCCTGCACGATCCTCGAACCGGCCGATGCCGGGTCGGCGCTGCCCGCGGGCGCGGCTCTCGCCGCCTTCGACGGCGTGGTCTTCACCGGCTCGCAGCTCCACGTCGGCGAGGACAGCGAGCCCGTGCGGCGCCAGCGCGGCCTGATGCGGGCGGCCTTGGAGGCGGGGCTGCCGGTCTTCGGCTCGTGCTGGGGCGTGCAGCTCGCCGCCGCCGTGGCGGGCGGCTCGGCCGGGCCGAACCCGCGCGGCCCCGAATACGGCTTCGCCCGGCGCCTCGTGCCGACCGGGGCGGGGCGGGAGCACCCGCTGCTCGCCGGCCGCCCGGCGACCTGGGACGCGCCCGCACTCCATCTCGACGCGGTGCTGGAGCCGCCGCCGGGCGCCGAGGTGCTGGCCGGCAACGGCCTGCTCGCGGTCCAGGCGCTCGCACTCCGGCTCGGGCCCGGCACCTTCTGGGGCACGCAGTACCATCCGGAACTCGACCTCGACGCGATCGCCGCGATGCTGCGCCTGTCCGAGCCCGACATCCTCGAATCCGGCCTGTGCCGGGACGCGGCGGCGCTCGCCGCCTACGCCGACGAGGTCGCGGCGCTGCACGGCGAGGACCGCCCCGACCTCGCCTGGCGCCACGGGCTCGGCCCCGAGGTGCTGGAGGCGCCCCGGCGGCGGCGCGAGATCGGCAACTTCCTGGCCCGTCTGGTCCGGCCCCGCGCCGCCCGGCGCTGAGAGAAGACCCCGCGCGACGCCGAGAGGGGCCGAGCATGCCGCAGACGCCGCCCGGAACCGGGCGGGCGCGGGCGCGTCGTTCCTGATATCCTCGCCCGACCGTCAGCCCCGAGGTGGACCATGCGGACCCCGATCCTGTTCCTTCTCGCCGCCGTGGCGCTGCCCGGCGCGGCCGAGGCCCAGGTCACGCCCGACCTGAACAGCTGGAACCGCTCGCTCTCCTATCAGAGCGACATGCGCTCGCAGCAGCTCTCGCAGACGAGCGAGCTGAACACCCTGCGGATGCAGGTGCAGCGCAACGTGCAGTTCGCCCCGGCCCCCGTCGTCGCGCCCGGCGTGGTCCTGCGCCGCGGCGGCTTCTCGGCCCGGGGCCCGCGCCACTCGGGCGTGCGCGCCGGCCGCACCGGCCTCGACCGCTCGCTCGACACCGGCGTCTGCATCGGCTGCTGAGCCGCGCGCGGCCACCGGGGTGCGGGTTGCGGATGCGGGCCCGGGCCCCACGTCAGGGCCGGACAGAGCACGGACACAGGGAGCCGTCCATGGCCACCGTCACGCCCGCCCGCGCATCGCTGCGCCTGGTCAACCCCGGCATGCCGCCCGGCATCCCGACGCCGCCCAATCCGGGCGAGATGCCCCCGCCCGACCTGCCTCCGCCCCCGGAGCGGGATCCCGATACCGGCCCGACCGGGCCGCGCGTGCCGGGCCCCGATCCGGACGTGGACGAGCCGCCGGACCCGGCCCAGGTGCCCGACCGTCTTCCGGGCATCCCGACCGGCCCCGGCACGCGCCACGACGCGGCGGCGCCCTGAGGGGGCGGCCGGTGGCCGCGCGGAGCGCGTGCCCGGACGGAGGATGGGGACGGGCTGGTTCGGGACCGCTCTCGAGCCCTTCCCGATCGCGTTGCGATCGGGAAGGGCTCCAAGCTCTTGTCCTGGTCTTGACGCGCTCTCTTGCGCCGAACCGGCGTCCACTTCGGCGGAGAGCGCTCAGTGGTCCGTGCCGGGCCGGTTGGGGCGCGGGGGGCCGCCATGGTGCTCGGTGAAGCTCGAACGCCGGGGATCGCCCTTGGCTTGCGCGACCCGGCGCCTGAGAAATCCGGCCACGATGATCACGATGGCCAGGGTGGCGACCGCCAGGATGATGATGAGATAGTCGTTGTCGGGCATGCCAGAGTTCTCCGCGGCGCCTCCACAAGCAAAGGCCCGGACAATCGAAAGTTCCTTCACTAGAGGCACACACCGCGCCTTCGTGGAAGACTTTCCTCACCGCACGACCGAGAATTGCCGGACTGAATTGAAAATAATGCATTCCGGATAAGCAGTCGTCTCCGGCCGGCCCTTCCGAACAGGCGTTGCGGACGGCGCAGCTTAGGCTCAAGATCCCGCGGCGGCGATGCCGACCCGCCCGTCGCGAGGGGTCCACACCGATGCCCGAACGGAACAAGACCGAGACGGACGAGGAACCGGGCGCGCTGACGCGGGCCTCGACCTTCCTGTTCCTGCACACCGAGCACGCGATCTACGCGATCCTGGGCCTGCTGCTCGGCGCGACGGCGCTGCTCGCGCTGTTCGATGCCGGCCGCCTGACGCTGGAGGCGTTCCACGCCTACGGCCGGGCGCAGCAGCTCCTGGAGGTGGTGGACCGGCTGCTGTTCCTCCTGATGCTGGTCGAGATCCTGCACACGGTGCGGGTCTCGATGCGCTCCGGGCGGCTGACCTGCGAGCCGTTCCTGATCGTCGGGCTGATCGCCTCGATCCGGCGGGTGCTGGTGGTCACGCTGCAATCGGCCGAGGTCATGCACGGCCAGGACTGGACGCCCGAGAAGCAGGCGCTGTTCCAGGCCTCGATGATCGAGCTCGGCGTGCTGGCGGGCCTGATCCTGGCGATCGTGCTCTCGATCTTCCTGCTCCACCGCGCCCGCGACGACAACCGGCCGGCCGGGGAGGAGAGCGCGGGGTAGCGAGGCGCGGGCCGATCGCCCCGCCTGGGCAGGACCGTGGCCGGCGGCCGTCGCTCAACGACCGCCCGGGGTGATGGGCGCGGCTCGATCCGAGCGGCCGCAGCGGACCGCCGGATGTTCGACCACGGAATCGTGCATCATCAAGTGCCTGTCGCAAATGTTAATGCAAGTCCGAGGCATAGTCTGGACAAAGACCATCCCTAACAAGCACAGGCCGCACTCTCTGCGCGACGAGGATTGACGTTCCGATCCCCGTCGCCGCGGGGCGATGCGCCCCGCGGCCGGGCCGGACATCGCCGCGCGGTCGATCGCAGGGGAGGTCTCGATGTCGATCGTGATGTCCGTCGTTCCGCACCGCCGGGATATCCGCAGGGCCCGCCTCCCGATCGCCCTGATCGCGTTCCAGGCCTGCGCGTGGGGCGCCCCCGGGCCGCGCGCCGAAGCGCCCGCCCGGGTGGACGAGGTGGGGCCGGGCATTGCCGCCCCGGCCGAGCCGCGCGTCTCCGCGCGGGACGTGGTCGGCGAGCAGGGGGCGGCCATTCCCCTTCTGATCGAGGTACGGAACCGCCCCGGCCGGGCCGGCGGGAGCACCTACATCCTGGGCCTGCCGAAGGGCGCGCGGCTCAGCGATCCGGACCATGCGGTCACCGCCGCCGAGGACCGGTCCATGATCGAGGTGACGGACTGGAAGCTCGCCGACCTCGCCGTCACGCTGCAGCCGGAGCAGACCGGCGCCTTCACGCTGGCGGTCGCGGCCCTGTCGCTCACGGAGAGCGGGCGCCCGCTGCCGATCGCGCGGTCGGTCTTCACGCTGCGGGTGCAGCCGCGGCAGGCGCACGCCGCGCCCGCAGCCGCGCCCGCAGCCGCGCCCGACGTCGCGAACGCCGAGGCGCCGGAGCCGGCGCCGGCCGCGCGCCGCCACGAGGCCGCGCTCGCCGTGCCGGAGGCCCAGCCCCTCCGGCCGCCCCCGCGGCAGGCGCCCGGGGCCGGGTCTCCCGCGCCGGCGCAGGAGGCCGTCCCCGGCAGTCCCGCGCCCGCGGCGGGGCGAAGCGGACCGCCCCCGGCGGCCCCGCCGGCCGCGGCCCCGTCGCCGTCGCCGCCGCCGCCGCAGAACGCGGCCCTGCTGGCGCGGGCCGAGCGGCTCATCCGATCGGGCGACATCAGCGGCGCCCGGCTCGTGCTCGAACATCTGGTCGAGCGGGGCGACGCGCGCGCCACCTTCCTGCTCGCCCAGACCTGCGATCCGCGGATGCTGCGCGCCTGGCGGGTCCACGGACTGCGCCCCGATCCGGAGCGCGCGCGCGCGCTCTACGCCCGGGCGGAAGAGGCTCGGGCGGAAGAGGCCCGGGCGGAAGAGGCGGGCCTGCGCGATCCGACGAGCGTCGCGGCCGCGGCGCGTTGAGCCGCCAACCCGAGGGAGCAGGGCGATGGGAACGAGGGGCATGGGGGCGGTCCGATCCTGCGCGACGGCCCGGACGATCACCTGGACGACGGCCTGGACGACGGCCTGGACGACGGCCTGCGCGGCGGCCTTCGGGCTGCTGCTCGCCGCGGGCCAGGCCGGGCAGGCGCGGGACGCCGCGGCGCAGAGGCGGACCGCCGCCCAGGACTCGGCGACCGAGACGGCGTTCAGCGAGACGCTGAACGCCAACACCGTCTCGGTCGTCACCGGCACGCCCGGCGGAACCTATTTCCGCACCGGTGCCGACCTCGCCTTCGTCCTCGACGACGGCGACAGGCTGCGCATCCTCCCGATCCTCGGCCGGGGCGCGGGGGCCAACGCCTACGACCTCCGCTTCCTGAAAGGGGTCGATCTCGGCTTCGTGCGCACCGACACCCTCGATCAGCTGCGCCAGGACAAGCGCCTCAAGGACATCGAGAAGCGGATCCACTACGTCGCCAAGCTCTTCAACGATGAGCTCCACGTGATCGCCCCGACGGCGATCGGCGCGGTCGGCGATCTCGCGGGCAAGCGCGTCAGCTTCGACGTGAAGGGCAGCGGCACGGATTACAGCGGCCGCGCCATGTTCCGCGATCTCGGCATCGCGGTCGAGGCGGTCAACGTGGACCAGCCGACGGCCCTCGAGATGCTGCGCCGGGGCGAGCTCGATGCGGTCGTCTCGGTGGCCGCCAGGCCCGTCGCGATCATCGCCGGCTTCGAGCCGGCCGGCCGCTTCCACCTCGTCACAGTGCCCTACGGGGACCGGATCGGCGAGGCCTACGTGCCTGCCACGCTGACCCGCGCCGACTACCCGAAGCTCGTCGACGGCGCCCGGCCCGTCGAGACGCTCGCGGTCGGCACGGTCCTCGGGGTCTACAACCACCCGAAGGGCACGGAGCGCTACAGGAAGCTGGAGCGCTTCACGACCGCGTTCTTCGATCGGTTCGAGCAGTTCCTGGCGCCCCAGCACCACCCGAAATGGCGGGAGGTGAACCTCGCGGCCTCCGTTCCGGGCTGGACCCGGTTCCAGCCGGCGCAGGACTGGCTCGACAGCCACCGCGGGGAGGCACCGTCCCAGGGCGAGGTCGAGCGCTTCCTCGGCGAGCAGCCGCAGGGTGCGGCCGCCGACAAGGAGGAGGTCTATCAGGCCTACCTGCGCTGGCGCCGCGCCCAGCGGCCCGAATACGGGATGGTGCGCCGCTAGCGCCGGCCCGCCGTCCGCGCGTCCTCAGTACGGCCGCGGCGGGTTCAGGTAGGTCGAGGTCTCCGGCCGCACCACGGTGACGAGCCCCTCCGCCTCCAGGGCGTTGCGCCGCCGGAAGGCCAGCACCTCCAGCACGACGAAGACCAGCCAGGCGCCGATGATGACGACGAAGAGGCCCATCCGCAGATCTCCCGTTTCGGTGCGTGCGTGGCGGCGCGGTCAGTTCCGGGTGGGGGGCGCGGGCGGCGCGTCGGCGCTTGCCCGCTTCTCCGGGTTGCGGGCCTGGCTGTAGGCGATGTTGGCGAAGTTGCCGATCACGCTCGCCCAGGGCCGCGTCGCCTCGGGAGCACCCGCCCGCTGCCGCTCCAGGTAGGGCTCCCGGCCGACCTGGCAGTAGAGGGTGGTGAGGCCGTTCACCAGCTCGTCGTCGATGCCCTGCCCCCCGGTCTCGGCCGGCTTGTCGCCGTAGGCGGCCTTCACCTGCGGCAGGAGCCGGGCGAGCACGGGCACGAACTGCTCCTGGCTCAGGCCCTTGAGCGCGTCCGCGGCACCGGCAGCCTCGAAGGCCTTGCGCACCGTCCCCTGCGCGATCTCGGCGCAGGGCGCGGTGCCCGCGAGCATGGTCTGCGTGGCGGCGCGCGCGTCCGAGGCGGCGCTGTCGGAGCCGATCACCGGGGCGCTGTTGCCCCAGGCGTTGCGGACGTAGTCCGTGACGTTGCGGACCTCGACGTCGCTCATCTCCTGGCCGATCGCCGGCATCGGCGCGTAGCCGCTCTGGGCGGCGAGCCCGCCGTAGATCACCCGCAGCACGGTCTCGGGTCCCCCCGACTGCACGGAGGTGTTGCCGGCGAGCGCCGGTACCGCGCCCTCGATCCCCCGGCCATCGGGCTGGTGGCAGGAGGAGCAGTAGGTCAGGTAGGTGTCGGCGCCCGGGGCACCCGGTTTGTTGAAGGCCTGCAGGTCCTTCGTCTTGTAGGTCTGCTTGGCGGGGATCGTGCGCAGGTAGGCGACCATCGCCTTCAGGTCGGCGTCGGTCATCTGGGAGAGGGATTCCTCGATGGTCTGGCGCATCGGCCCCGCCGCGACGCCCGGCCGGTCGCCCGGGGCGGTGCCGGTCTTGAGGTAGGTCGCCACCTGCTCGTCGGTCCAGCCGCCGATGCCCTGGTGGTCGTCGGGCGTGATGTTGGGGGCGTACCAGCCGTCGATGACCCCGCCGCCGAAGCGGCCCGCGAGGCTCGAATTGCCCACGAGCTTGCGCTCGTTGTGGCACATGCCGCAATGGCCGAGCCCCTCCACGAGGTAGCCGCCGCGGTTGACCTCGGCGCTCGCCTGCGGGTCCGGCTTGAAGCGGTCGTTCGTGAAGAAGGCGGTGCGCCAAGTGATCAGCGCCGTGCGCACGTTGAACGGGAAGGGGATCTCGTTGTCCTTGCGCGCCTCGTTCACCGGCGGCAGGGACTTCAGGTAGGCGAAGATCGCCCGCGTGTCCTCGTCCGTGACCTTGGTGTACCAGCCGAACGGGAAGGCCGGGTAGAGGTACTCGCCCCCGTCGCCGATGCCCTGCCGGAAGGCGCGCTCGAAGGTGGCGTAGTCCCACTTGCCGAGGCCGGTCTCGGGGTCCGGCGTCAGGTTCGGCGTGAAGATCGCGCCGATCGGGGTGTTGAGCCGGTAGTTGCCGGCGAACGGCTTGCCGCCGGGGGCCGTGTGGCAGGCCACGCAATCGCCCGCGGTGACGAGGTACTTGCCCCGCGCGATCAGCTCGGGATCGGCGAGGTTCGGGTCCTGCGCCGCGGCGGGCGCCGCCAGCAGGGTGCTCCAGACGGCGCCCGCGAGGGCGAGGGCGGCGATGCGGTCCATGGGCCTCTCCTGCAGGGTCGTCGGAACTGTGCTGTCGTGACGCGTGCGTCGGGACTCTTTCGTGTTCGGCGGATCCGCGCCGTCACGCGCGGCGCGCTCCCGCCCCCGCGGGGGGAGGGAGGGGCGGACGGCCGGGCCGCGTCATGTGTTCGTGTCGGCGCGAGACCGAACCCAACGCCCTCGCCTCAGCCGATGTTGCGGATGGTTCCCTGCGGCGAAGCGTCTTCGCGCGGCGCAGGACCAGCTCCGCGAGGTGGGCGCCGCCGGCGAACGCCAGCGGCCCGGCGATCCAGGGCCAGGACGCGCCGGAGAGCCCTGCGCGCAGCGCCAGCAGCAGGCCCGCCCCGGCGGCGAGCCCCGCGAGCAGCGGCGCGCGGGGACCGAACCGGTCGGGCGCCAAGACCACGAAGGCGGCCTCGGCCACCACGAGGAGAAGGATCGGATCGACGATCCGGCCCGAGGCGACGAGGGCGGCGAGAAGGGAGCCGGGCGCGTCCACCTCACGCCCTCCCGATGCCGGGGCGGGCGGGGTTGAGCCGCACGATCTTGAGGTTCAGCGCCGCCGCGATCCCGACCCAGGCCAGGTAGGGCAGGACGAGCGCGGCCGCGAGGCCGCCCACCCGGGCGAGCACGGAAGCGAGCAGCAGGACCGAGAGCCAGAGCAGCACGACCTCGGCCAGCGCCCAGTCCGGCCGGCGCAGCCGGAAGAAGATCACGCTCCAGGCGACGTTGAGCACCGCGTTGAGGCCGAAGGCCCAGACGAGCAGCAGGCGGTCGGCCGTGCCCGGGCTCGCGGCCCAGCCGAGCGCCGCGGCGCCCGCGGCGAGCGCCAGGATCGTCGCCCAGATCGGCCCGAAGGCCCAGTCCGGCGGCTTCCAGGCCGGCTGGCGCAGGGCGCGGTACCACGCGTCGGTGCGCGTCGCGAGGCCGTTGGCGAACCCGACGAGCAGCGCCCCCGCGCCCGCCACGAGGAAGGGGAGCAGCGTCACGGCGAGACCCAACGGAACAGGTGGGCGAGGTCCTTCAGGAAGATCCGCACATGCGCGACCGGCCGCTTCCGGACCAGCTCCTTGTTCATGTAGGCGTCCCAGGTGAGCTGCTGCACGTCCGGATCGCGGCAGATCGAGACGAAGCGCTCCCGCAGGGGGTCGTTGCGGTACCAGACCGCCTGCATCAGCCGCAGGATCCAGAAGACGCGCCCGTGCAGGCGCATGAAGCGGGCGCGCGCGGTTCTCAGCGCCCGCACGTCGCCGGTCGCCAGGAAGGCCTGCGCGGCCTCCGCCGCGAGCCGGCCGCCGAGCATGGCGTAGTAGATGCCCTCGCCGGAGGCCGGGGCGACGATGCCGGCCGCGTCCCCGGTCAGCAGGACGTCGCGGCCGTTGTCCCAGCGCCGCAGGGGCTTGAGCGGCAGGGGCGCGCCCTCGCGGCGCACGGTGGCGCCCCGATCCAGGCCGGATTCGGCGAGCAGGGTGCGCACCGCGCCGCGGAGCGAGAAACCCTTGCGGGCGCTGCCCGTGCCGACGCTGATCGTGTCGCCGTGCGGGAAGATCCAGGCGTAGAAATCCGGCGAGAGCCGGCCCTGGTAGTAGACGTCGCAGCGCGTCGGCTCGGTGTCGCCACCCTCCACCCGGCGCACGATCTCGTGGTAGGCGAAGACCTGCCGCATCGCGGCGTGGCCCGGCACCTCGGCCCGGCCGACCGGGGAACTCGCCCCGTCGGCACCCACCACGAGGCGGGCCCGCACCGCGGTCTCGGCTCCCGCGCAATCGCGAAAATGCACCGTGGCGAGGCCCGGCGCCTCGCGGGTGATGCGGGTGAACACGCCGTCGCGGCGCTCCGCCCCCGCGGCCCGGGCGCGCTCCCGGAGCCAGGGGTCGAAATGCTCGCGGTCGACCATGCCGACGAAGCCCTCGCCGACCGGCATGTCGACCGCCTTCCCCGAGGGCGCCACCATCCGGGCCGAGCGGATGCGGGCCACGAGGAGGTGATCGGGAATCGCGAAGTCGCGGATCAGCCGGGGCGGGATCGCGCCGCCGCAGGGCTTGATCCGGCCGGCCCGGTCGAGGAGCAGCACGCGCCGGCCCGCGCGCGCCAGATCGGTCGCGGCGGTCGCGCCCGCCGGCCCACCGCCCACCACCACCACGTCGAAGGTCCCGGGGTCGGCGTGCGGGGCGGGGACGGGCGCGGGCATGGCTATCTCGCTTCGAATCCGGTGCCGAGGGAGAGGCGGGCCGCGCCCGCCAGCGCGCTCTCGCGCGCCGGGGAGGCCGGGGCGGCGAGCCGCAGGGCGATCGCGGCCGAGATCCCGAACAGGACGGCCTCGGCGGTGAAGACGGCGGCGTAGGCGCGCAGGGGCTCGGCGACGGCGAGCCGCAGGAGATCGACGCAGAGCGTGCCGAGGACGCCGCCCGCGCCGAAGGCCACGCCCTGCGCGGCGCCCCAGACGCCCATGCGGGTGCCGCGCTCGGCCGGGTCGCCCGTCCCTGCGAGCCCCATCATCGTGCCGATGGCCGCGACCGCGTAGACGCCGTTGGCCAAGCCCAGCGCGAAGACCGCGGCGCGCAGGGGGAAACCCGGCCCGGCCGAGGCCGCCGCGGCGATCGCCAGGAGCGCCAGCCCCGAGCCGAGGCAGCCCGCCACGGTCCAGAGCCGCAGCGAGCCGAAGACCGGTCCGCCGATCCCGGCGGTGACCGCGGCCACGCCGAGCATCCCGGCGAGGACGCCGCCGTGCTGGAGCCCGGAGAGCTTGGTGGTGGCCCCCGGCGTCATCGCGAAGGCGAGGCCGGCATAGGGTTCCAGGATCAGTTCCTGGGCGCTGTAGGCCAGCATCGAGACGAAGATGAACAGCGTGAAGCGGCGCGCGTCCGGCTCGGCCAGCACCCGGGCGAGCACGGCGCCGAAGGGCGCCTTCTGGACGGCGGCGGCCGGCGCCGCGCCGCGCCCCTCGACGCCCGCGACCGCGAGGCAGGCGACCGCGAAGGCCAGGACCGAGACCGTGCCGGAGACCGCCATCAGCCGGGCGCCCGAGAACGGGTCGAGGAAGTGGCCGGCGAGGGGGGCGGTCACCGCGAAGCCCGCAATCATCATCACCCAGACGATCGTGGCAGCCGCCCCGCGCCGCCCCTCGGCGACGCCGCCCGACAGGAGCACGAGGAGCGAGGTGCCGGCGGCCCCCGCCCCCATGCCGACCGTGAGGAAGGCGAGGACGGCGAGCGCGAGCCCCGCCGCGAGGTGGTGCGCGGCGAGCGCGGTGGCGCAGGCGGTGCCGAAGCCGCCCAGACACAAAGCGGCCATGCCGCCGACGATCCAGGGCGTGCGCCGCCCGTGCCGGTCGGAGCCGTAGCCCCAGCGCGGGCGCAAGGTCTGCACCGCGTAGTGCAGGCCCAGCAGCCCCCCCGGCACCAGGGCGGGCAGCGCCAGCTCCACCACCATCACCCGGTTGATCGTCGAGGTGATCAGCACCACGACGGCGCCGAGCGCGGTCTGGACGAGGCCGAGGCGGGCGATCTGCCCCCAGCTGAACCCGGATGCCATCATGCGGCCCCCTGCAGGAGGGGACGCAGCGCGAGCGCCGCGGCCAGCATGCCGAGCACGTAGAGGGTGGTGCCGGTGCCGTTGTACCACGCGGCCCGCCCGCGCGGATCGGCGAGGAAGCGTGCCATCAGGGCGGCCTGGCCCGCCAGCAGGGCCGCCACCAGGGCGGCGTGCCAGGGCCGGTCCCAGGCGGCCAGCAGCGCGATCACGCCGACCTGGGGCAGCGCCATCACCCAGCAGGCGAGGCGGGCGGCACGCGCCGGCCCGAGCTGCACGGGCAGCGAGGCGATGCCGGTGCGCCGGTCGCCCTCGACCGACTTGAAGTCGTTGAGCGTCATGATGCCGTGGGCGCCCACCGAGTAGAGGAGCGCCAGCGCCAGCACGCGCCGGTCGGGCAGCGCGGCGGCCATCACGGCGGCACCGGTGAACCAGGGCAGGCCCTCGTAGCAGAGCGCCACGGCGGCGTTGCCCCACCAGCCGTTGCGCTTCAGCCGCACGGGGGGCGCCGAGTAGATCCAGGCCAGGATCAGCCCGAACACGGCCGCCGCCAGGATCCAGGGGCCGAGCGCGGCCGCGACCGCCAGCGACAGCGCCGTCCAGGCGGCGGCGAGCCCGAGGCCCCAGCGGCCCGGGATGCGCCCCGAGGGGATCGGCCGGCCGGGCTCGTTGATGGCGTCGACCTCGCGGTCGAACCAGTCGTTGGCGGCCTGGCTGGTGGCGCAGACGAGGGGCCCTGCGAGCAGCACGCCCGCGGCGATCACCGGCCACTGCCCGGAGGCGGGGATGCCCGACGAGACCACGCCGCAGGCGAACGCCCACATCGGGGCGAACCACGTGAGCGGCTTGAGAAGCTCGACGACTGCGCTCGGGGCTGGCGTGGCCATGGGAGGAGGCTAGGTTCGGGGCCGCGGATGTGTCAAGTCAAATTTACACCGCAGAGTGAGCACGCGCCGCGGCTCGTCGTGCTGCACCGCACGAATACTTCATGATTAGAGCGGCCGCCGGAGGATGTATTCCGTATTCAGGGCGCTGCGGGGGCCGAGGCGGGCGACCGGTCCGCAAGACCCTCCTGTCCCCCTGTGCGGGGCAGGGAAGGTGCGATCAGGGGGATTCAAGCCGCCCCGAAGCCGCTCCTAAGCCTCGTCCGGCCCGTCGAGGTCGCCGATGCCGTAGCGGCGCATCTTGGCGTAGAGACCCTGGCGGCTGAGGCCGAGCATCTCGGCGGCCGAGGCGCGGTTGTCGCGGGTGATGCGGAGCGCCGCCTCGATGCAGAGCTTCTCGATCAGGTCGGTGGTCTCGCGCACCAGGGTCTTCATCGAGACGCGGCCGACGAGCTCGGTCATCTGCTCGACGGAGCGGGGCAGGGTGGTGCCGGCGGGCGGCGCCGACCGGCGCGGCCCCGACCGGAACGAGAAGCCGAGGCAGCCCTGGCCCGGCACCGCGACGGCGGCCACCTCGACATCCTCCACCGAGCCGTACTGGCCGCGCAGCACCGTGCTGAAGCGGCGCACCGAGCCGTGGTCGCGCAGGGTCGCGAAGAGCGCCTGCGCCTCGGTCTCGTCGTGGCCGAGCCAGGCGTCCAGGGGCTGGCCCCGGGCCTGCTCCTCGGTGGCGAGCTGGGAGAGTTCGAGGAAGGCGGTGTTGGCGGCGAGCACCCGCCGCCCGGCATCGGTGACGACGAAGCCCTCCGGCATGGCCCGCAGCACCTCGGCCGCGTGGGCGGCGAGCCCGTGGGCCGCCTCGCCGTCGGCCGGCAGGCTCAGGCGCACGAGCACGCTGGTGGCGCTCTCGCCGCGGAACAGCGAGGCCGAGACCGTGGCGGCCCCGCGCCCGTGGGCGAGCCGGGCCGAGACCTCGGGGGCCTCGCCGGAGACCCGCAGGGTGGCGAACAGGGTCTCGACCGCCCGCGCGCTGCCGGCCTCGAACAGGTCGACCGCGTCGAGCCCGGCCAGGCGCTTCGGCGCGCGGCCGAACAGGCGCGCGGCGGCCGGGTTCGCCTCGGTGATCCGGCGCGTGCCCGCATCGACGACGAGCACCGGCTCGCCCGAGAGCTGGAACAGCAGTCGGTAGCGGGTCTCGGCGGCGCGCAGGCGGTCGTAGTCGCGCTCCAGCGCCTGCTGGGCGTCCGCCAGCCGGTGCTGCAGGGCCGACACCGCCCGCAGGTTGCGCCCGACCAGGATGACCGGGCCGCCCGCCTTCGGCCGCAGGGCGGCGTAGCGCACCGGCAGGTCCGGCCCCTCGGGGCTCGGATGGTTGACCTGCCGCCAGCGGGTCACCGCGTCGGCCCGGGCCTCGCGCAGCAGGGCCTCGACCTTCGGGCGGCTCTCGACCGTGACGGTGTCGCTGAAGGGCCGCCCGCGCCAGGCCGCCACGGTGCCGGGCCCCGGATCCTCGCCCGCGGAGGCCGCCTCGCGGATCACCCCGTCCGCGTCCACCACCAGGGAGAGGTCGCTCCCCGCCGCGACGATCAACCCCGCCGCCTCGCCGTCGAGGAGGCCGGCCGGGAGCGACAGCGCCGTGGCGGGCGCGCGCGGGGCAGGGCGGGCAGGTGCGCTCACGGTCACCACGTCTGATGGGCACCACGTCTGAGGGGCCGGATGGGTCCTTTCAACAGGCTCGCGCCCGCATTTCAAGCAAGGATTCAGCAAGGGCCGGCGCGGTCGCGGCCTCGCACAGCCCGGCATCGGCCCCGGCGGCGACGGCACATTCGGGGTGGCGCGCCACGTAGGCGCCCCCGACCAGGACCCTCAACTCGCGGTTGCAGGAGGCGGCCCGCAGGGTGGCGACCGCCGGCGCCAGCGCCGGCGCGTTCACGTCGCAGGCCAGCGTCAGGCCGACGACGTCGTGGAAATCGCGCGCCAGCACCGCCGCGCCCCGGTCCGCCTCCGCCGTGTCGACCGTCCAGCCGGCCTCGCGGAAGGCGCTCGCCACGAGCGCGAGGCCGAAGACGTGCGTCTCGCCGGGACAGGGCAGGAGCAGCACGCTGCGCCCCCGCGCCGGCGGCTCGGTCTCGAGGCGGGCGCAGAGCGTCCGGGCGACGGCCTGGAGCCGCCCGAGCCCGACCGTGACCGCCAGGAAGTCGCAGGCATCCTCCTCCCAGAGCGCGCCGAGATGGCGCGCGGCCGGGGCGAGCAGGTCGCCGAGCAGGCTCTCCAGGGGCAGCCCGCGGGCGAGCAGCGCGTCCACGGCGGGCCGGGGGTCGTCGCCCTCCGCCCGCGGCGGAGCGAGCAGCAGGTCGGCGAAGCGGGCCACCTCGTCCTGGCTCGGACGCCGCGCCGCCCGCGGGGGCGGGGGCTCGGCGTGGACCAGCATCAGGCGGGGCAGGATCTCGCCCTCGATGAGGCGGGCGAGCGCGCCCGGGCGGTCGAAGCGCGCGCGGTGTTCGGAGAACCCGGCATCGTCCGGCGCGGCGTCCTCCAGCAGGGCGCAGCCGAACGGGTCGCCGAGGGCTTGATGCCGGCGGAAACACCGTGCCTCGCTCATCGGCGGCCTCCCTGCTCGCGCGTCGAACGGACCTCTCGGGCGACCGGCCGGGGCATCTCGTCGGGCAACCCGTGGCTCGATCGTCATGAGCCGCGGGATCCGCCCGGCGGACGGGCGTTCCGGAACAAGGCGTCGGGGGCCGGTCTGGCGGCGGACGGTGCCCGGGGGCCGGGCCTCCGTATGGCGTGCTCCCTGGGGGAGTCTGTACTGGCGACCGAACGAAGCGGTCGAAGCCTGACGATACGCCGATCCGGCCGTCTGGCAATGGTCTAGACTGAAAAAAGTCGCCGCCTGTAGGCCGCATCACTGTCACGATGTGATTACGTAAAGCCAACTTGACACTTGCGGAAGCGCGGGCCTAGGCTCCCTCTCGTTCGGGCCTTTCCGGAGGCCTGGTGCGGACAGGGGTGGACGCGATGGGTCCAGGCCGGCCGACGAGACCGCTCTACACGCGGGAAGAGCGCCTGCGCCGGGACGCCACGCCCTGGACGCTGGTGCAGGGGGTGTTGGCCCCGCTGCAATTCGCGGTCTTCCTGGTGAGCCTCGCCCTGGTGCTGCGCACGCTCGCGACGGGGGAGGGCCTCTGGGCCGCCAACCTCTCGGTCGTGGTCAAGACGGGCGTACTCTACGCCATCATGGTCACCGGCTCGATCTGGGAGAAGGCGGTGTTCGGGCGCTACCTGTTCGCCCCGGCCTTCTTCTGGGAGGACGCGGTGAGCATGCTGGTGCTGGCGCTGCACACGGCCTACCTCGCCGCGCTCGTCGGCGGAGTGCTCGCCCCCGAACCGCTGCTGCTCCTCGCGCTCGCGGCCTACGGCGCCTACGTGGTCAACGCGGGCCAGTTCCTGCTGAAGCTGCGCGCGGCGCGGCTCCAGATCGCGGGAGGCCGGCCGTGAACGCGCCCGTCCGCCCCGAGAGCTGCGGCATCGATCTCGCGCGCGAGCGCGGCCAGCGCGCGGTGTTCTGCGGGCTCACCGGCATCGTCTGGCTGCACCGCAAGATCCAGGACGCCTTCTTCCTCGTGGTCGGCTCGCGCACCTGCGCGCACCTGATCCAGTCGGCGGCCGGCGTGATGATCTTCGCCGAGCCCCGCTTCGCCACCGCGATCCTCGACGAGCGGGATCTCGCCGGCCTCGCCGACGCCGAGGACGAGCTCGACCGGGTGGTCGAGCGGCTGGTCGCCCGGCGGCCCGACATCCGGCTCCTCTTCCTCGTCGGCTCCTGCCCGTCGGAAGTGATCAAGCTCGACCTCTCGCGGGCGAGCTTGCGGCTCTCGCGCCGCCTCGCGCCCGTGCGGGTGCTCTCCTACTCGGGCTCGGGGATCGAGACCACCTTCACGGAGGGCGAGGACGCCTGCCTCGCCGCCCTGGTGCCGGAGTTGGCCGAGGCGCTTCCGGCGCCGGAGGCGCCGGCGGGCGAGGCCGGCCTGCTGGTCGCGGGCGCGCTCGGCGATGTGGTCGAGGACCAGTTCGCGCGCCTCTTCGCCGATCTCGGCATCCCGGTCCGCTTCCTGCCGGGGCGCAGCGCCGGGACGATGCCCGCGATCGCGCCCGGCCAGCCCTTCCTGCTGGCCCAGCCCTTCCTCGCCGGCACCGCCCGGGCGCTCGAAGCGCGCGGCCTGCACCACCTGCCGGCCCCGTTCCCGCTCGGCGCGGAGGGCACCACCGGCTGGCTGCGCGCGGCGGCCGACGCCTTCGGGGTCGATCCCGCCCGCTTCGAGGCCGCGACCGCGCCGGGCCGGCGCCGGGCCGCGACCGCGCTCGCCCCCCACCGGGCGCGGCTCTCCGGCAAGCGCGTGTTCTTCTTCCCCGATTCCCAGCTCGAAGTGCCGCTCGCCCGCTTCCTGGCGGCCGAGCTCGGCGCCGAGATCGTCGAGGTCGGCACGCCCTACCTGCACCGCGGGCACCTCGCCCACGAGATCGCCGGCCTGCCCCCCGGCACCCGCGTGGTCGAGGGCCAGAGCCTCGACGACCAGATGGACCGGGCGCGTGCGGCCCGGCCCGACCTCACGGTGTGCGGGCTGGGGCTCGCCAACCCGCTCGAGGCGGAGGGGCTCGCCACCAAGTGGTCGATCGAGCTCCTGTTCACCCCCGTCCAGGGCTACGAGCAGGCGGGCGACCTCGCCGAACTCTTCGCCCGCCCCTTGAGGCGGCGCGGGCTGTTGGAGGTCTAGATGCAGCTCACGCTCTGGACCTACGAGGGACCGCCCCATATCGGCGCGATGCGGGTCGCCACCGCGATGCGCGGCCTGCACTACGTGCTGCACGCGCCCCAGGGCGACACCTACGCCGACCTCCTGTTCACGATGATCGAGCGGCGCGACGCCCGCCCGCCCGTGACCTACACCACCTTCCGGGCCGAGGATCTCGGGCGCGACACCGCCGCCCTGTTCAAGCAGTCGGTCTCGGACGCCTACGAACGGTTCCGGCCGGAGGCGATCATCGTCGGCGCCTCCTGCACGGCGGAGCTGATCCAGGACGATCCGGGCGGGCTCGCCCGGGCGCTCGGCCTGCCGGTGCCGGTGATCCCCCTGGAACTGCCCGCCTACCAGAAGAAGGAGAACTGGGGCGCCTCCGAGACCCTCTACCGCCTGGTGCGGGCGCTCGCGGGGGCGCGGCGCGAGGCACCCGCGGATCGGCGCCTCTGCAACATCCTGGGCCCGACCGCGCTGGGCTTCCGCCACCGCGACGACCTCGTCGAGGTGCGCCGCATCCTCGACACGCTGGGCATCGGTGTGAACGTGGTGGCGCCGCTGGGCGCGAGCCCCAGCGACCTCGGGCGCTTGGGCGACGCCGCCTTCAACGTGGTGCTCTATCCCGAGATCGGGCGGGCGGCGGCGCAGTACCTGGAGAAGGCCCTGGGCCAGCCCTTCTGCGAGATCCCGCCGATCGGCGTCGGCGCCACCCGGGACTTCATCGCGGCGGTGGCCGCGCTGGCGGATGTCGATCCGGCCCCGGCGCTCGACGCGCCGGAGTCCCGGTCGCCCTGGTACGCCCGCTCGGTCGATTCGACCTACCTCACCGACAAGCGCGTCTTCGTCTTCGGCGACGCCGCCCACGCGGTGGCGCTCGCCCGCGTCGCCGCCCGGGAGATCGGCTTCCGGGTCGTCGGGCTCGGCACCTACGAGCGCGGGTTCTCCCGCGAGGTGCGGGCCGCGGCCGCCCTCCACGGCATCGAGGCGCTCGTCGCCGACGACTACCTCGACGTCGAGGCGGCGATTCAGGCGGCGGCGCCCGACCTCGTGCTCGGCACCCAGATGGAGCGCCACGTCGCCAAGCGGCTCGGCATCCCCTGCGCGGTGATCTCCGCGCCCGCCCACGTGCAGGACTACCCGGCCCGGCACGCGCCCCTGATGGGGTTCGAGGGCGCCAACGTCCTGTTCGACACCCTGGTCCACCCGCTGATGATGGGGCTGGAGGAGCACCTGCTCGGGCTGTTCCGCGAGGACCGCGAGTTCCACGCCGACGCGGCGGCGTCGCATCTGGGGGCCGGGCACGCCGTCCGACACCAGGAAGAGTCGCGGGTCCCCTCTCCCGTGCGGGAGAGGTCTGCTTTCGCAGAAAGCCGGGTGAGGGACCCGGAGCCATCCGGAGAGATCTCGGTGGTTCCGCGGCAGCCGTGCGCCTCGTCCGTAGAGTTCTCATCCCTCACCCCAACCCTCTCCCGCACGGGAGAGGGGGCGCGTTCCGGTTCGGCCCCTCAGGCGGAGACCGTCCTCGCCTCCCCCGCAGAGGGGGGAGGAAGCGCAACGCGCGTGTCCTCCTGGGCTCCCGACGCCGAGCGCGAACTGAAAAAGATCCCCTTCTTCGTCCGCGGCCGGGCGCGGACCAACACGGAAACCTTCGCCCGGGAGCGGGCGATCCCGCTCATCACCCTCGAGACCCTGTACGATGCCAAGGCCCATTTCAGCCGATAGCGCGGCGGATGCCGGCCGGCGGCCGGGCATCCGCGTCGTGATCGTCACGCTCGACAACCATCTCGCGAGCGCGGTCGAGCGGGCGCGCCTGCGCCTCAGGGCCGAGCTGCCGGGGCTGGAGCTGGCCTTCCACGCGGCGGCCGAGTGGGAGACCGACCCGGCCGGAATCGCGCGCGCCGAGGCCGACATCGCGGCCGCCGACATCGTGCTCTGCGCGATGCTGTTCCTCGACGAGCACGTCCGGGCGATCCTGCCGGCCCTCACGGCCCGCCGCGCGGCCTGCGACGCGATGGTGGGCTGCCTCTCGGCCGCCGAGATCGTGCGCACGACGAAGCTCAACCGCTTCGACATGAGCGGCACCAAGCGCAGCGCGCTGGATTTCCTGAAGCGCCTGCGCGGCAAGCCGGGCGCCGGCAAAGCCGGTGCGGAGGGCAACGCCGCCCGCCAGATGGCGCTGGTGCGCAAGCTGCCGAAGATCCTGCGCTTCATCCCGGGCTCGGCCCAGGACGTGCGGGCCTATTTCCTCACCCTGCAATACTGGCTCGCCGGCTCCGAGGCGAACGTCGCCGCCCTCGTGCGCTTCCTGGTGCAGCGCTACGCCTCCGGGCCACGGGCGGCGTGGCGGGACCTCGCCGCGGCGCCCGCGCCGCGCGACTACCCCGAGACCGGGCTCTACCACCCGGCGCTGGCGCAGCGGATCACCGAGGATCCGGCCGCGCTGCCGCGGCAGGCCGGTGCGCGCGGCCGGGTCGGCCTCCTGCTGATGCGCTCCTACGTGCTGGCCGGCAACACCGCCCATTACGACGGGGTAATCGCGGCGCTCGAAGCGCGCGGCCTCGACGTGGTGCCGGCCTTCGCGGCGGGCCTCGACAACCGCCCGGCGGTGGAGGCCTTCTTCACGCGGAACGGGGCCGCCTCGATCGACGCGCTGGTCTCGCTCACCGGGTTCTCGCTGGTCGGCGGCCCGGCCTACAACGACGCGGCGGCGGCGGAAGCCGCGCTCGCCCGCCTCGACGTGCCCTACCTCGCCGCCCAGGCACTGGAATTCCAGACGATCGAGCAGTGGGAAGCCGGGACGCGGGGCCTCTCGCCGGTCGAGGCCACCATGATGGTGGCGATCCCCGAACTCGACGGCGCCACCAGTCCGATGGTGTTCGGCGGGCGCTCCTCGGCGTCGGGTGCCGACAACGCCCGCGACATGCGGGTGCACCCGGAGCGCGCCGCCCGTCTCGCCGAGCGGGTCGCGCGGCTCGTCGCCCTGCGGCGCACCCCGAAGGCGGAGCGCCGGCTCGGGGTCGTGCTGTTCAACTTCCCGCCGAATTCGGGCGCCACCGGCTCGGCCGCCTTCCTCTCGGTCTACGCCTCGCTCCTCAACACCCTGAAAGCTCTCAAGGCCGACGGCTACGACGTGGCGGTGCCCGAGAGCGCCGACGCGCTGCGCCAAAAAATCCTCGGCGGGAACGCGGAGCGCTACGGCACGCCGGCCAACGTCCACGCCCGCATCGCGGCCGACGACCACGTCGCCCGCGAGCCGCACCTCACCGAGATCGAGGCGCAGTGGGGCCCGGCGCCCGGCCGCCACCAGAGCGACGGCCGCGCGATCCTGGTGCTCGGCGCCCAGTTCGGCAACGTCTTCGTCGGGGTGCAGCCGGCCTTCGGCTACGAGGGCGACCCGATGCGGCTCCTGTTCGAGCAGGGCTTCGCGCCGACCCACGCCTTCTCGGCCTTCTACCGCTGGCTGCGCGAGGACTTTTGCGCCGACGCGCTCCTGCATTTCGGCACGCACGGGGCGCTCGAATTCATGCCCGGCAAGCAGACCGGGCTGTCCGCCGCCTGCTGGCCCGAGCGGCTGATCGGCGCGACGCCCAACGTCTATCTCTACGCCGCCAACAACCCCTCGGAGGGGACGCTGGCCAAGCGCCGCTCGGCCGCGACCCTGGTGAGCTACCTGACGCCGAGCCTCGCGGCGGCCGGGCTCTACCGCGGCCTCGTGGACCTGCGCGCCGGGCTGGAGCGCTGGCGCGCCCTGCCGCCGGAATCCGCCCACGAGCGGGCGGCGCTCGCCGGGGTGATCCAGGCCCAGGGCGCGGCCCTCGACCTCGTCGTGCCTGAGCCCGCCTGGACCGGCGACCCGGCGCCCGTGGAGGCGCTCCGCGGCGCGCTCGACGAGCTGGAACAGACCCTGATTCCGCACGGCCTGCACGTGCTGGGCGAGGGTCTTTCGGAACCTGAGCGCACCGACCTGCTCGCCGCGCTGGCCGAGGCCTCGCACGGCCTCAAGCCCGACCGCGCCGCGCTCGCCGCGCTCGCCGCCGGGGAGGGGGCGGAGGCCGTGCTCGCCCGCGCCGGCCTCCCCCCGAGCGAGACCCTGCGCGCCGCCTTCGCGGATCTCGCCGCGCTGAACCGGCAGCTCGCGACCTCCGAGGAGATGACCGGGCTGCTGCGCGCGCTGGACGGCCGCTTCGTCGCCCCCGTCCCGGGCGGCGACCTCCTGCGCAACCCGGCGATCCTGCCAACGGGCCGCAACCTCCACGGCTTCGATCCCTACCGCCTGCCCTCCGCCTTCGCGGTGGCCGACGGGGCCGCCCAGGTCGCCCGCGTGCTCGCCCGCCACCGGGCGGACGGGCAGCCCTACCCCGAGAGCGTCGCGCTGGTGCTCTGGGGCACCGACAACCTGAAGAGCGAGGGCGGCCCGATCGCGCAGGCGCTGGCGCTCGTCGGCGCCGCGCCGCGCTTCGACGGCTACGGGCGGCTCGCCGGCGCGACGCTGATCCCGCTGGAGACACTGGGCCGCCCGCGCATCGACGCGGTGGTCACGCTCTCCGGGATTTTTCGCGACCTCCTGCCCCTGCAGACGAAGCTGCTGGCGGAAGCAAGCTGGCTCGCGGCAACTGCCGACGAGCCCGTCGAACAGAACTTCGTGCGCAAGCACGCGCTGGCGATCCAGGCCGAGCAGGGCTGCGACCTCGAGACGGCGGCGCTCCGGGTCTTCTCGAACGCGGAAGGGGCCTACGGCGCCAACGTCAACCAGCTGGTCGAGTCCGGCCGCTGGGACGACGAGGCCGAGCTGACCGAGGCGTTCTCGCGCCGCAAGTCCTTCGCGTACAACCGCTCGGGCAAGCCGGCGCCGCAGCGCGCCCTGATGCAGGCGGTGCTGGCGCGCGTCGATCTCGCCTACCAGAACCTCGACTCGGTCGAGCTCGGGGTGACCTCCGTCGACCACTATTTCGACGGGCTCGGCGGCGTCGGCCGGGCGGTGGCGCGGGCCAAGGGCGAGGCCGTCCCGATCTACATCAGCGACCAGACCCGCGGGGAGGGCCGGGTGCGCTCGCTGCCCGAGCAGGTGGCGCTGGAGACGCGCACCCGCATGCTCAACCCGAAATGGTACGAGGGTCTGCTCGGCCACGGCTACGAGGGCGTGCGCCAGATCGAGGCGACCTTGACCAACACGGTCGGCTGGTCGGCCACCGCGGGCGCGGTCCAGCCCTGGATCTACCAGCGCATCACCGAGACCTTCGTGCTCGACGACGCGATGCGCGCCCGCCTCTCCGAACTCAACCCCACCGCCTCGGCAAAAGTCGCGAGCCGCCTGATCGAGGCGCATCGCCGCGGCTTCTGGACGCCGGACCCGGCCACCCGCGACGCGCTGGCGCGCGCCGAGGAGGAGCTGGAGGATCGGCTGGAAGGGGTCTTCGTGAACGCCACGCCGGGAGTCGCCGCATGAACATCGCGATCCGCAACCCCGTCCCCCGGCGGGAGGAGGGCAGCGTCCAGGTGGCGCTCGACCCGAACCTCAGGATCGAGGGCGCCAAGGTCTTCGCCGTCTACGGCAAGGGCGGCATCGGCAAGTCCACCACCTCCTCGAACCTCTCGGTGGCCTTCTCCAAGCTCGGCAAGCGGGTGCTCCAGATCGGCTGCGACCCGAAGCACGACTCGACCTTCACGCTAACGAAGCGCCTCGCCCCGACCGTGATCGACGCCCTGGAGGCGGTGAACTTCCACTCCGAGGAGCTACGCCCCGAGGACTTCGTGGTGCCGGGCTACAACGGCGTACTCTGCGTCGAGGCGGGCGGGCCGCCCGCCGGCACCGGCTGCGGCGGCTACGTGGTCGGCCAGACCGTGAAGCTCCTGAAGGAGCATCACCTCTTGGAAGACACCGACGTCGTGGTCTTCGACGTGCTGGGCGACGTGGTCTGCGGCGGCTTCGCCTCGCCGCTCCAGCACGCCGACCGGGGGCTGATCGTCACGGCCAACGACTTCGACTCGATCTTCGCGATGAACCGGATCGTCGCGGCGATCCAGGCCAAGGCGAAGAACTACGGCGTGCGGATCGGCGGCGTCATCGCCAACCGCTCGGCGGCCACCAACGAGATCGACCGCTTCAACGCGGCCACCGGCCTGCGGCGGCTGGCGCACTTCCCCGATCTCGACGTGGTGCGGCGCTCGCGCCTGAAGAAGGCGACGTTGTTCGAGATGGAGGAGACGCCGGAGCTGCGCGCCGTGACCGACGAGTACATGCGGCTCGCCGAATCGCTCTGGTCCGGGGTGGAGCCCTGCGCGGCCACGCCGATGAAGGACCGCGACCTCTTCGAGTTCCTGGGGTTCGACTGATGGGCGGCCCCACCACCTACGACGCCCGCCGGGGCGAGCTGACCACCTATTTCGACCGCACCGCGGCCGACGCCTGGGCCCGGCTGACCTCGGACGCGCCGGTGAGCCGGATCCGCGCCACGGTGCGGGCCGGCCGCGACGCCATGCGGGCGAACCTGCTGGCCTGGCTGCCGGAGGATCTCACCGGCGCGCGGCTGCTCGATGCCGGCTGCGGCACCGGCGCGCTCGCGGTCGAGGCCGCGCGCCGCGGCGCCGCGGTGGTGGCAATCGACGTCTCGCCGACGCTGGTCGGCCTCGCCCGCGAGCGCCTGCCGGAGATCGCCGGGCCCGGACGCGTCGAGTTCCGGGTCGGCGACATGCTCGATCCCGCGCTCGGGCGCTTCGACCACGTCGTGGCGATGGATTCGCTGATCCACTACCGCGCCGCCGACATCGTGCGGGCGCTGGCCGCGCTGGCACCGCGCACCGCGGGCTCGCTGCTCGTCACGGTGGCGCCCCGCACCGCGCTCCTCACGCTGATGCACGCGGCCGGCAAGCTGTTCCCGAAGGGCGACCGGGCGCCCGCCATCGTGCCGATCACGGAAGCGGCGCTGCGGCGGCGCATCGCGGGCGAGCCGGCGCTGGCGGACTTCGCGGTGGCGCGCACGCGCCGGATCGACAGCGGCTTCTACCTCTCCAACGCGATCGCCCTGACGCGCGCTCTCTCTTCCTTCTCTGCGGGGGCGCACGTCGAAGCCGGGCACTCGGGGCAGGGCGACGAGGACAGGGCAGCGACGCCGCAGAATGAGGCGCGGGTCCCCTCTCCCGTGCGGGAGAGGGACAGGGTGAGGGGCCCGGAGCCATCCGGAGAAGCCACTGCGGTTCCGCGGCGGCGCTGCGTCCCTTCCGTAGAGTTCTCGTCCCTCACCCCAACCCTCTCCCGCACGGGAGAGGGGGCGCGTTCCGGTTCACGCCCCACACCGGACGCCGGTTTGTCGTCCAATGAATTGTCGTCCCGGCCCCTCACGGAAGGGGAAGGGCGATGACCGCCCCCACCCAAACCCTCACCCGCGCCCTGATGCGCCTTACCCCCGCGATCCTGCCCTTCGCGGACGCGGCGACGCCCGAGCTGCCGCTCGGCCGCCTCCTGCGGCTCGCGCTGTTCCAGGTCACGGTCGGCATGGCGGCGGTGCTCCTCATCGGCACGCTCAACCGGGTGATGATCGTCGAGCTGCGGGTCCAGGCCTCGGTCGTGGCCGTGATGCTGGCGCTGCCCCTCGTCTTCGCCCCCTTGCGGGCGCTCGTCGGATTCCGCTCGGACACGCACCGCTCGGTGCTGGGCTGGCGGCGGGTGCCCTACATCTGGTTCGGCACGCTGCTGCAGTTCGGCGGCCTCGCCATCATGCCCTTCGCCCTGCTGATCCTGTCGGGCGACACCACCGGCCCGCTCTGGGTCGGGGACGCGGCGGCAGCGCTCGCCTTCCTGCTCGTCGGCGCAGGCCTTCACACCGTCCAGACCGCGGGCCTCGCGCTCGCCACCGATCTCGCCCCGGCCCAGGCCCGCCCGCGGGTGGTGGCGCTGCTCTGCGCCGCGCTCGTCGCCGGCATGATGGGCAGCGCCGTGCTGTTCGGGCTCGTGCTCGCGAACTTCTCCCCCGTGCGGCTGATCCAAGTGATCCAGGGCGCGGCGCTGCTCACGATGCTGCTCAACGGCATCGCCCTCTGGAAGCAGGAGCCGCGCGCCCCCGCCCGCACCCGCGCAACCGCTCGCCCGGCCTTCTCCGACTCCTGGCGCGGCTACGCAGGGACCGGCCGGGCGCGGCGGCGGCTCGTGGCGATCGGGCTCGGCACGGCCGGGTTCTCGATGCAGGACGTGCTGCTCGAACCCTATGGCGGGGAGATCCTGCGCCTCTCCGTCGCCGCCACCACGGCGCTCACCTCGATCCTGGCGGCGGGCGGCGGCCTCGGGCTCTGGCTCGCCGCGCGCTGGCTCGCCCGCGGGGGCGACCCGTTCCGCGTGGCGGCGGCCGGCTGCGGGGTCGGCATCCTGGCCTTCTCGGCCGTCACCTTCGCGAGCCCGCTCGAATCCGCCCGGCTCTTCGGCACCGGGGTCGCGCTGATCGGGCTCGGCGGCGGGCTGTTCGCCCACGGCACGCTGACCGCCGCGATGAACGCCGCCGGCCCCGAGGAGACCGGCCTCGCGCTCGGCGCCTGGGGCGCCGCCCAGGCGAGCGCGGCCGGCATCGCCATCGCGGCCGGCGGCCTCCTGCGCGACGCCGGCGGGGCGCTCGCCCGTTCGGGTGCGCTCGGCGCGGGGCTGGAGGGGCCCGCGAGCGGCTACCTCATCGTCTACCACATCGAGATCGCGCTGCTCTTCGGCGCCCTCGTCGCCCTCGGCCCCCTGGTCCGCAGCCAGGCCGCACGCCCCGTTCCCGGCCCGGTCACGGGCCGCGACCGCACCCGCCTCACCGAGAGACCCGCCTGAAGAGGGGAGGACGCCACCATGCCGACCGCTCTGCCGAACGCCGTCCCGATCGGGGGACTGACCAGCTATCTCGACGTCGCCCAGGTGGTGCTCTACGCCTTCTGGCTCTTCTTCGCGGGGCTGGTGTTCTACCTGCGCCGCGAGGACCGGCGCGAGGGCTATCCCCTCGAGAACGAGGCGGTCGGGCGCCTGAAGAGGCCGGACCCGATCCTGATCCCGACCCCGAAGGCCTTCCGGCTCACGAGCGGCCACACGATGTGGGCGCCGCAGACCGGCGTCGCGATCGAGACCGAGGTGCCGAGCCGCAAGGTCGAGCCCTGGCCGGGCGCGCCCTACGAGCGCACCGACGCCTCGCTCCGGGCCGGCGTCGGACCCGGCTCCTACGCGCCCCGCAACGACGAGCACGACCGCACCTGGGACGGGGAATACCGCATCGTACCGCTGCGGGTCGCCGACCACTTCGTGGTGCACGAGGACGGCCCGAACCCGATCGGCCTCACGGTGGTGGGTGCCGACCGTAAGCTCGCGGGCGTCGTGGTCGATCTCTGGGTCGACCGGGGCGAGTCCTTCGTGCGCTACTACGAGGTGGAGCTGCCCGGCGGCGGCCGGCGGCTGATGCCGGTCACCTTCTGCCGCGGCCCGCTCTTCGGCCGCAACGTCACCACCGAGGCGCTGCTGGGGGAGCAGTTCGCCGACATCCCGACGACGAAGGACCCGGATTCGGTGACGCTCCGGGAGGAGGAGCGGATCATGGCCTATTTCGGGGCCGGCACCCTCTACGCCACCCCCGCCCGCGCGGAGCCGCTGCTGTGAGCGCGCATTGCGACTTCCTGCCCGAGGGCACGCAACGGGGCCTGCCGGGGCCGCTGCCCACGGGGGAGCGCATCCTCTGGCAGGGCGCGCCCTCCACCCGCGGCCTCTGGCTGCGCGTCTTCCACGCGCCCCTCGCCGGGCTCTGGTTCGCGGTCTGCGGGATCGGCGTCGTCGCGGTGGCCCAGAACCCGGCGGGCACGGCCGCCGCGCTCGCCGGGGTGCTGGGGCTGGCGCTGGCGCTTCTCGGCGTCCTCGCCTTTGCTGCCCACCGCACCACGCACTACACGGTGACGAACCGGCGCCTCGTGCTCCAGATCGGCATCGCGCTGCCCGTCACCTACAACCTGCCCTTCGGGCAGGTGGAGAGCGCGGAGCTGCGCCTGTTCGGGGACGGCAGCGGGGACGTGCCCCTGCGGCTGAAGCCCGCCGCCCGCATCGCCTACCTGCAGCTCTGGCCGCACGCCCGGCCCTGGCGGGTCAGCCGGCCCGAGCCGATGCTGCGCAGCGTGCCGGGCGCGACCGAGGCCGCCGCGATCCTGGGACGCGCGCTGGCGGAAGCGCGGGACGCCGAGGTCCGCGCGGCGGCGCCCGGCATCGTGGCCGACCTGCCGGTGATCGTGGCCCGGCCCGGCCGGGCCGCCCCCGGCCGCCTCGTCGCCGCGGAGTAGGGCCGATGCGCGCGCCAGCCCATTCCGAGATCCTCGGCTCCGGCCCCGGCCCCGTGCTCCTCGGGGCCGGTGGCCTCCTGGCCTTCACGCTGCTCGCCGTGCTCGCCGGCCGGGGACCGTCCGTGGCGGCCCTGCCCGAGGTCGAGGCCCCGCCCGGGATCGGGGCCCCGCCCGCCGCCGCGCTCGCCTTCCGGGCCGAGGACCGGGACGACGGCTCGATCGCGCTGCGCGAGGCCGAGAGCCTGCGCGTCGTGGCGACCATCCGCCCCGGCGAGGACGGCTTCGTCCGCGGCACCCTGCGCGGCCTCGCCCAGGCCCGCCAGCGCGAGGGGCTGGGGCCGGACGAGCCCTTCCGCCTCGTGCGACACGCCGACGGGCGGCTCGCGCTCGATGACGCCGCCACCGGCCGGCACGTGGCGCTGCAGGCCTTCGGGCCGACCAACGCCGCCGCCTTCGGGCGGATCCTCCAAGATGCCCAACGGCGAGATGCCCACCGGCAAGATGCCCAACGGGAGGCGCACCCATGAGCTGGCTCACCCGAACCGCGGTCGAGGTGCCCTGCACCGTCGAGATCGAGCAGACCCCCGAGAGCCTGCACGCCCACGTCACCCTGGAGGCCGGCTTCGAGATCGAGCCCGGCGACGCGGTGATCGTGCACGATTCCCCCGTCTCGGTGCCGTACGGCGAGCGCCTGGTCGTGCGCCGCCACGCCACCGTCACCCGCGCCTCGAAGCTCGAGCGCGCCTGGACCAAGCTGATCGCCCATCTCGAGCTGACCGAGCTCTACGAGGTGAGCTTTTCCGAGAGGAGGAGCCTGTGAACGCGCACGTCCACCCCGCCCAAGGCCAGATCGCGCCGAAGCTGCCGATGAACGAGTCCACCCGCGCCGCGCAGGAGACGACGTTCCTGTCCCCGCGCTTCTACACCACCGATTTCGAGGAACTCGACCGCACCGACGTCGAGCCGGTGCGCGCCCAGTGGGACGTGCTGATCGCCGAACTCCGCTCCGACCCGAACAAGCGCCACTTCATCCGGAACGAAGAATTCGACTGCGACCTCTCGCAGATGGATCCGGAACTCCGGAAGGAGTTCCTGGACTTCCTGGTCTCCTCGATCACCGCCGAGTTCTCGGGCTGCGTGCTCTATGCGGAGATGAGGAAGCGGGCCAAGAACAAGGACATCCGCGAGCTGTTCGGCTTCATGAGCCGGGACGAGGCCAGGCATGCCGGCTTCATCAACGACACGCTGAAGGATTTCGGCATCGGCGTGGACCTCGGCTTCCTCACGAAGACGAAGAAGTACACCTTCTTCCGGCCGAAGTTCATCTTCTACGCGACGTACCTGTCCGAGAAGATCGGCTACGCGCGCTACATCACCATCTTCCGCCACCTCGAGCGGCACCCGGACCGGCGCATCCACCCGATCTTCAAGTGGTTCGAACTCTGGTGCAACGACGAGTTCCGCCACGGCGAGGCCTTCGCGCTCCTGATGCGGGCCAACCCGAAACTGACGAGCGGGCGCAACCGCTACTGGATCCGCTTCTTCCTGCTGGCGGTGTTCGCGACGATGTACGTGCGCGACCACCACCGCCCGGCCTTCCACGCCGCACTCGGCATCGACCCGACCGACTACGATTTCCGGGTCTTCCGCATCACCCAGGAGATCGCGCGCCAGACCTTCCCGGTGCTCCTCGACCTCGACGACCCGCGCTTCCGGGCGGGGCTCGACCGGCTGCTCGCCTGCGCGCGCGGCATCGACGCGGCCCGCGCCCGCGGCGGCCTGACGGGCCGGCTCGCCCAGGGCTGGCACGCGGCGCGCGCGGCGCTCACCTTCGGGCGGCTCTACGCGCTGCCGGTGCGCGAGAACGCGATGCCCGCCGACATCCGCCTCGAGCCGGTCTGGTAGGGGGCGTCGTCCGCATGCCGGCGCTCGCCCTCCCGGTCGTCCTCGCGCTGGTCGCCTGGTGGTTCTCCACCGGGCTGATCCTGGCGCTGCAGCACCTGCCCCGGCGCACCCACGCCTGGAGCCTCGGGGGCGCCTCGCTGGTGCTGGCGGGCGCCCTCTGGACGATCGGACGGAGCGCGGACGACACCGGGGAGGCGGGGGCCTATGCGGGGTTCCTGGGCGCGCTCGCGGTCTGGGGCTGGCAGGAGATGGCCTACTACATGGGCTTCGTCTCCGGCCCGCGGCCCGTGGCCTGCGCGCCGTCCGCCCGGGGGCTCGACCGGTTCCTCTCCGCGCTCGCCACCAGCCTCTGGCACGAATTCGCGATCCTGGCCGGTGGCTTGGCCATCCTCTGCCTGGTCTGGGGCGCGCCGAACCGGGTGGGCCTCTGGACCTACGCCGTGCTGGTGCTGATGAACGCCTCGGCCCGGCTCAACCTGTTCCTGGGAGTGCGCAACCTCCAGCTCGAGTTCCTGCCCGCCCATCTCGGCTACCTCGCGGGCTACCTGCGCCAGCGCGCGATGAACGGGCTGTTCCCGCTCTCGGTCAGCCTCGGCACCGCGGCCGCCGTGCTCCTCGGGGCGGCCGCGCTCGGGGCCGGGACCGCGCCGGAGCGCACGGGGCTGGCGCTGGTGGCCACGCTGACCGCGCTCGCGGTGCTGGAGCACTGGTTCCTGATGCTGCCGCTCCCGGCCGCCGCGCTCTGGCGCTGGAGCCTGCCGGAGGCGGACAAGCCCACCGAGGCCGGACCGGCCGGGGAGGGGGCGTGAGCGCGATGCGGGCACCGACGAGACAGCCAACGAAACGACCCACAGGGGAGAGCCGGCCGATGGACTACGAAGCCTTCTTCGGCGCCGAGATCGCGGGCCTGCGCGGCGAGGGCCGCTACCGGGTCTTCACCGAACTGGAGCGCCGGGCCGGCGCCTTCCCGCGGGCGACCCACCATCACGAGGGGGGCACGCGGCCCGTCACGGTCTGGTGCTCGAACGACTATCTCGGCATGGGCCAGCACGCGGGCGTGCTCGCCGCGATGCACGCGGCGATCGACCGCTGCGGGGCCGGCGCCGGGGGCACCCGCAACATCTCGGGCACCAACCACGAGCACGTGCTCCTGGAGGCCGAACTCGCGGATCTCCACGGCAAGGAGGCGGCGCTCCTCTTCACCTCGGGCTACGTCTCGAACTGGGCGGCGCTCGGCACGCTGGCGGCGCGTCTGCCGCACTGCGCGGTGTTCTCGGATTCGGAGAACCACGCCTCGATGATCGAGGGCATCCGGGCGAGCCGCGCGGAGCGCCACATCTTCCGCCACAACGACCCGGCCGACCTCGACGCCAAGCTCCGCCTCGTCGATCCGGCCCGGCCGAAGATCGTGGCCTTCGAGTCGGTCTACTCGATGGACGGCGACATCGCGCCGATCGCGGAGATCTGCGACGTGGCCCAAGCCCACGGGGCGCTCACCTACCTCGACGAGGTGCACGCGGTCGGCCTCTACGGAGCGCGGGGCGGCGGCATCTCGGAGCGCGACGGCCTCGCCGACCGCCTCGACGTGATCGAGGGGACGCTCGGCAAGGCCTTCGGCGTGCACGGCGGCTACATCACGGGCTCGGCCCGGCTCTGCGACTTCGTGCGCAGCTTCGCCTCGGGCTTCATCTTCACCACCTCGCTGCCCCCGGCGGTCGCGGCGGGGGCGGCGGCGAGCATCCGCCACCTCAAGGCGAGCGGGGCCGAGCGGGCGCGCCACCAGGACCGGGTCGCCCGCACCCGGGCCGCGCTCAGCCGCGCCGGGATCCCGGTCCTGCCCAACGACAGCCACATCGTGCCGGTGATGGTCGGCGACCCCGTGCTCTGCAAGGCGATCTCCGACACGCTGCTGGACGAGTTCCGGATCTACGTGCAGCCGATCAACTACCCGACGGTGGCGCGCGGCACCGAGCGCCTGCGCATCACGCCCTCGCCGCTGCACACGGATGCCGACATCGCGCACCTCGTGGCGGCTTTGTCGATCGTCTGGGCGCGGATGGGCGTGGAGCGGCGCGCGGCGGAGTGAGGGCGTGAAACCCTCCCCCCTCTGCGGGGGAGGGTGCCTCGCGGATGCGAGGCGGGAGAGGAGACGCCGCCTCAGGAAGGTGCTCGGCATCGATGCCGCGCTCGTGCCTGAACCGTTGCTCCCCTCTCTGCGGGACTTCGTCCCGATCGACCCGGCCTTACGGCCGGCCCACCCTCCCCCGCAGAGGGGGGAGGGAGAGTTGCGTCGGTGAACCAGGAGCGACGCCCATGGACAGCGTGACCGCACGGCACCGGGACGGCGAGCCGGATACCGTCTTCGAGCCCACACCCGTCGCGTCCGCCCCGCCGCCGGCACCCGTCTTCCCCTTCTCGGCCATCGTCGGCCAGGACGCGATGCGCGAGGCGCTGCTGATCGCGGCGGTCGATCCGCTGATCGGCGGCGTGCTGGTGCTGGGCGACCGCGGCACCGGCAAGTCCACGGCGATCCGGGCGCTCGCCGCCCTGCTGCCGCCGATGCGGGCGGTGGCCGGCTGCCCCTACGCCTGCGACCCGGAGGCGCCCGCCGCCGCCTGCCCGCACTGCGCAGGCGGGGCCCCGCGCCGGGCGGAGACGCGGGCCGTGCCGGTCGTGGACCTGCCGCTCGGCGCCACCGAGGACCGGGTCGTCGGCGCGCTCGACCTGGAGCGGGCGCTCACCCGCGGCGAGCGGGCCTTCGAGCCGGGGCTGCTCGCCCGGGCCAACCGCGGCTTCCTCTACATCGACGAGGTGAACCTCTTGGAGGACCACATCGTGGACCTCCTGCTCGACGTGGCGGCCTCAGGGATCAACACGGTGGAGCGCGAGGGGCTGTCGCTGCGCCACCCGGCCCGCTTCGTGCTCGTCGGCTCCGGCAACCCGGAGGAGGGGGAGCTGCGCCCGCAGCTCCTCGACCGGTTCGGGCTGGCCTGCGAGGTGGCGACGCCGGCCGACATCCCGACCCGGGTCGCGGTGGTGCGCGCCCGCGACGCCTTCGAGCGGGATCCGGCGGGCTTCCACGCCGCGCACGCCGCCGCCGAGCGGGCGACCCGTGAGACGATCCTGGCGGCGCGCGCCCGGCTCGGCGCGGTCGCGGTGCCGGACGCCGCCTTGGAACAGGCCGCCCGGCTCTGCCTCGCCCTCGGCACGGACGGGTTGCGCGGCGAGCTGACCCTGATGCGCGCCGCCCGCGCGCTCGCCGCCCTCGACGGCGCGGCGACGGTCGGCGACGCCCACCTCGCCCGCGTCGCCCCCGCGGCGCTCCGCCATCGCCTGCGCCGCAACCCGCTGGACGAGGCCGGCTCGACCGCCCGGGTCGCGCGGGCGGTGGCCGAGGTGTTCGCCGCGTGAGCGGGCAGACGTCACCGTCCGACGCGGGCGCCGCGCAGCAGCGCGCAGCGGAGACGTCCGGGCATGCGCCAAAGCCGCGCCGCGCCGCCTTTCCCGCACGGGAGAGGGGACCCGCGCTTTCCGCGGCACCGGCGAGCCCTGCCCGGAGCGATGATGCGGTGGAGACGCCCTGGACCACCGCCCTGCGGGTCGCCGCGCTCCTGGCCGCCGACCCGCACGGGTTCGGCGGGGTCGTGGTGCGGGCGGGTGCCGGGCCGGTGCGGGATCGCTGGCTCGACACCCTGCGGACCCTGCTCGACGCGCGTCCCCTGCGCCGCCTGCCGCCGGGGACCGGCGACGACCGGCTGATCGGCGGGCTCGACCTGCCCGCGACCCTGGCGCTCGGGCGGCCCGTGCTCGGGCGCGGCCTGCTGGCGGAGGCCGACGGCGGCGTGCTGGTGGTGCCGATGGCCGAGCGGACGAGCCCCGCCACTTCCGCCCGGCTCGCCGCCGCGCTCGATGCCGGCACGGTCGCGGTCGAGCGCGACGGGATCGGCGCGCGCCATCCCGCCCGGATCGGGCTGGTGCTGCTCGACGAGGGGGAGGGGGACGAGACCGTGCCGGAGGCGCTCGCCGACCGCCTCGCCTTCCGGATCGACCTCGGCGGGATCGGGCTGGGGGAGACGCGAGCGCCGGGCGCGCGCGCCTCTTCATCTCGGGCGGACGGCTCCAGCGCCTTCCCGCCCACCGCAGAGAGGGGAGGGAGCGCGGCGGCCGGTGCGGGCCATGACGTGCCGCCATACGACCACGAAGGCACCCCCGTCCGCGACCCCGTCGCCACGCTCTGCACCACCGCCGCCGCGCTCGGCATCGCCTCGCCGCGGGGGCCGCTCCTCGCCCTGCGGGTCGCGCGCCGGATCGCCGGGGCGGGCGCGGTGGACGCGGCGGCCCTGGCCGAGGCCGCCCGCCTCGTCCTGGCGCCGCGGGCGACCTGCCTGCCGGCTTCCGAGGCGACGGCACCCGACCCGGACGAGACCCCGCAGGACGCGGCCGACGACGAGGCCCGGGACGGATCCGCGACCGAGCCTCCACCGGACGACGGACCGCGCGACGAACCGCGCGACGCCTCCCCCGGGCCCGCCCCGGAGGACCTCGTCCTCTCCGCCGCCCGCGCGGCGATCCCCGCCGACCTGCTCGCGACCCTCGCGGGCGGCGCCTCCGGCAAGGCCGCCGCCCGGGCCGGGCGCTTCGGTGCGGGGGCGCCCGATCCCCGCCGGGGCCGCCCGGCCGGCGCGCGCGCCGGCGACCCGCGCCGGGGCCGGCTCGATCTCGTCGCCACGCTTCGCGCCGCCGCCCCCTGGCAGCGCCTGCGACCGGGGCCGCAGCCGGTCCGCGTCCGGGCCTCGGACCTGCGCGTGCGCCGCCTCGTGCGGGCGCCCGAGACCACCACGATCGTCTGCGTGGACGCCTCCGGCTCGGCGGCGCGCGAGCGGCTGGCCGAGGCCAAGGGCGCCGTCGAGCTGATGCTGGCCGAGGCCTATGCCCGCCGCGACCGGGTGGCGCTGGTGGCCTTCCGCGGCGCGGGGGCCGCGCTCGTCCTGCCGCCCACCCGGGCGCTGGCCCGGGCGCGCCGCGACCTCGCCGGCTTGCCCGGCGGCGGCGGCACGCCGCTCGCCGCCGGCCTCGACGCCGCCGCGGCGCTGGCGCGCGGGGTGGCCCGGGGCGGCGGGCGCCCGGTGGTGGTGGTGCTCACCGACGGGCGGGCCAACGTGGCGCGCTCGGGCGCGGGCGGCCGGGCCGCCGCCCGGGCCGACGCCGAGGCCGCGGCCCGCGCGCTCGCCGCCCTCGCGGTGCCGGTGCTGGTGCTCGATACCGGCGCGGCCGGCGAGGGCGCCCGGGCGCTCGCCGAGGCCGCCCGCGCCCGCTACGTCCCGCTGCCCCGCGCCGACGCGGGCGCCCTCGCGGCGGCCGCGCGGGGGGCGGGCGCGTGAGGGATCCGGACCGGCCAGACTGGTCGCGCGAGGGCGCCGACTGGCCGCATCGCGCCGCGAGCCGCTTCGTCGCGGCCGCGGGCCTCACCTGGCACCTGCAGGAATTCGGCGCCGCGGACGCGCCCGTCCTGCTGCTCCTGCACGGCACCGGGGCGGCGAGCCACTCGTTCCGGGACCTCGCCCCGCGCCTCGCCGGGACCCACCGGGTCCTGGTGCCGGACCTGCCCGGCCACGGCTTCAGCGACCCGCTGCCGGCGGGCCGCCTCTCGCTGCCCGGCATGGCGGCGGCCCTGGCCGAGCTCCTGCGGGTGCTGGGCCTGAGCCCGCGCCGCGTCGCCGGCCACTCGGCCGGGGCGGCGATCCTCGTCCGGATGTGCCTCGACGGCGCGCTCCACCCGGACCGGATCGTCGCCCTCAACGGGGCGCTCAGCCCCTTCCCGGGGGCCGCCAGCCTGCTGTTTCCCGTCATGGCGCGGGCGCTGTTCCTGAACCCGCTCACCCCGCGGCTCTTCGCCTGGAGCGCGGACCGGGCCGCGGTCGAGCGGCTGATCGGGGGCACCGGCTCGCGCCTCGACGCGGCGGGGGTGTCGTACTACCGGCGCCTGTTCGCCAAGCCCGGCCACGTGCGCGGCGCGCTCGGCATGATGGCGAACTGGGATCTGGCCGCCCTCGAGCGCGACCTCGGCCGGCTCGCCGTGCCGCTCCTGCTCGTGGTCGGCGGGAACGACCGCGCCATCCGCCCCGAGGACGCCTTCCGCCTGCGCGACCGCCTGCCCGGCACCCGGGTCGAGCTGCTGCGCGGCCTCGGGCATCTCGCCCACGAGGAGGATCCGGAGCGCGTCGCCGCGCTGGTCGCCGCCGACGAGCCGGCGGGCGGCGCGCCCGGCTGAGCCACGCGGCGGCCCTCGCGGTGCCGGGTCCGCCACCTCGCGGTGACGCCCCGCTCGCCGCGCGGTGGCGACGCGGTGAGCGCGGGGTGCAATCCGGTCTTGCGCGACCGCCAGCCCGCCCGTACTGTCATTCCATGTTGACACTCGTCGACAAGCCACCTTCACACCAGGGCACCGATCCGCGGCCGCACGCGGTGGTGATCGGCTCCGGCTTCGGCGGCCTCGCGGCGGCGGTGCGGCTGGGCGCCAGGAGCTATCGGGTCACGGTGCTGGAGCGGCTCGACCAGCCCGGCGGGCGCGCCCGGGTGCACCGGCAGGACGGCTTCACGTTCGATGCCGGCCCCACCATCGTCACCGCGCCCTTCCTGCTGGAGGAGCTGTGGCGGCTCGCCGGCCGGCGCCTCGCCGACGACGTGGCGCTGGTGCCGATGGACCCGTTCTACCGGATCCGCTTCGACGACGGCACCGACTTCGCCTATACGGGCGACCCGGCACGGATGCGGGCGGAGGTCGAGCGCCTCGCGCCCGCCGACGTCGCCGGCTACGAGCGCTTCATGGCCTTCAGCCGGCAGGTCTGCCGGATCGGCTTCGAGGAGCTCGGCCACGTGCCCTTCGGCCGGGTCCGGGACATGCTGCGGATCGCGCCCGACCTCGTGCGCCTCTCCGGCCACCGCAGCCTGCACGCGGTGGTGGCCCGCCACATCCGCGACCCGCGCCTGCGCCAGGTCTTCAGCTTCCACCCCCTGCTCATCGGCGGCAACCCGTTCCGGGCGAGTGCGCTCTACGGGCTGATCGCCCATCTGGAGCGGGCGTGGGGCGTGCATTTCTGCCTCGGCGGCACCGGCCGGCTGGTGGACGGCCTCGCCGGGCTGGTCGCGGGCCAGGGCGGGACGGTGCGCTGCGGGGCCGAGGTCGCGCGGATCACGCTGGCCGAGGGCCGCGCCACGGGGGTCGCGCTCGCCGACGGCAGCGAGATCCCGGCCGACCTCGTCGTCTCGAACGCCGATTCCGCCTACACCTACGGCACGCTGCTGGCGGGCCGGACCCGGCGCTGGAATCCCCGGAAGCTCGCGCGCGCGCGCTCCTCGATGGGGCTGTTCGTCTGGTATTTCGGCACGCGCCGCACGTACCCGGGTGTCGATCACCACACGATCCTGCTCGGGCCGCGCTACCGCGAACTGCTCGCCGACATCTTCGACCGCAAGGTGCTGGCCGACGACATGAGCCTCTACCTGCACCGGCCGACCGCGACCGACCCGCTGCTGGCGCCGCCCGGCCACGACGCCTTCTACGTGCTGGCGCCCGTGCCGAACCTCGCGGGCGGGCAGGACTGGGCCCGCCTCGCAGAGCCCTACCGGCAGCGCATCGCCGCGCGGCTGGAGGCGAGCGTGCTGCCGGGCCTCGGCGCGTCCGTCGTCACCTCGCGGGTCACCACGCCCCAGGACTTCGCCGACGACTTCCTCAGCGTGTGCGGCTCCGGCTTCGGACTGGAGCCGGTGCTGACCCAGTCGGCGTGGTTCCGCCCGCACAACCGCTCCGAAGAGGTGGAGAACCTCTATCTCGTCGGCGCCGGCACCCATCCGGGCGCGGGCCTGCCCGGCGTCCTCTCCTCGGCCCGTGTCCTCGATTCGCTGGTGCCCGATGCACGCCATATCCGACGCCGAGCCTGAGCCCGAGGTCGGCCCCGAAGTCAGACCCGAAGTCCGGCCCGAAGTCGGGCCCGATTCGGGCCCGGCCGACCGCGCCGCCTGCCGGGCGGCGATCCGGGCCGGCTCGCGCAGCTTCTTCGCGGCCTCGCTGCTGCTGCCCGCCCGGGTCCGCGAGCCGGCCTACGGGCTCTACGCCTTCTGCCGGCAGGCCGACGACGCGGTGGACGGCGCGCCGACCGCCGCCCGCCGCCGCGCCGCGGTGGGGCGGCTGGAAGCCCGGCTCGCGCGCGCCTGCGCGGGGCGGCCCGCCGACCACCCGGCCGACCGGGCGCTCGCCGCGGTCATGGCCGCGCACGCGATCCCCGAGGCGCTGCCGCGCGCGCTCCTCGAAGGCCTCGCCTGGGACGCGGAGGGCCGCCGCTACGCCGACCTGCCCGCGCTCACCGCCTACGCGGCGCGGGTGGCCGGCACGGTCGGCGCGATGATGACCCTGATCATGGGACGGCGCGCGCCCGACGTGCTCGCCCGCGCCCTCGATCTCGGCGTGGCCATGCAGTTCACCAACATCGCCCGGGACGTCGGCGAGGACGCGCGCGCCGGCCGCCTCTACCTGCCGCTCGCCTGGATGCGCGAGGCCGGGCTCGACCCGGAGGCGTGGCTGGCCGCCCCCGTCCACTCGGCCGCGCTCGCCGGGGTGGTGGCGCGGCTGCTCGCCGAGGCGGACCGCCTCCACGCCCGCGCGCAGGCCGGCATCGCCGCGCTGCCGGCCGATTGCCGCCCGGCGATCCGCGCGGCGGGCCTGATCTACGCGGAGATCGGCCGCGCGGTGGCGGCGAACGGGCACGACGCGGTGGGCGCCCGCGCCCGGGTCGGCACGCCGCGCAAGCTCGCCCTCCTCGCCCGCGCGGCCGTGCCGGGCGTCGCGACGCGAACGGCGGGCGCACCCGGCTGCCTTCGCGCGCCGCCGCTCGCCGAGACCGCCTTTCTGGTCGCGGCCGTCGGGTGCGCGCCCGACCCTTCGCGAAAGCTCCCGGCCTGGTGGGACCTGCGCGGCCGGGCGCTGCACGCGCTCGACCTCATCGAGACCTGGGAGATCCGCGACGCGCGAGCCCGCGCCGCGCTGCCGTGAGCGGCGGGGCCGCACACGGCAGAGGGGCCGCCCGGGGGGCGGCCCCTCTCGCGCTCCTCGCCTACCCGGGGCGGCTCAGAGGCCGGCGAGGACGCCGGCCGAGCCCCAGAGGGTCAGGCCGAGACCGGCGACGAACGCGCCGATCATGCCGTACGAGAAGGCCTTCATCATCTTCTGCATGCCGTGTTCCCCTCAGCAGCGGTTCCCGCCCGCGGTCTGGCCGTACTGCTTGACCGGGAAGTTCTGCTGGTTGGCGTTGCCCTCGGCCGCCGAGCTCATCGGGCAGGTGGCCGGGTTGCGGCTGCCGAAGAAGCCGATCGCGCCCGTCGTCTCCACCCCCTCGGAGGCGAAGCCGGTGTAGTGGCCGCGCGGTGCGTCGTAGGGGAAGGCCAGCGCGGACGAGGCCGGGGCAGCAATGCC
>JAESGJ010000207.1_pt1 | contig 70240 bp, 56 predicted proteins | sample 9266241 | NCBI WGS metagenome assembly JAESGJ01 (sample SAMN14514841, study PRJNA621669) | algae metagenome | isolation source: Brasilonema octagenarum HA4186-MV1 and co-occurring heterotrophs from wet... | place: USA: Manoa Valley, Hawaii | collected 2009-07-20
ATTGGATTTTGTACGGTTGGCTCAACCGGAAGTGACGCTCGTAGACAAGAAGTAGCCGACTACCTTGGCTGAAGCGAGAAATAAACCGCATTGTTCAGCAATGTATAAGTTTTATGGAGCAGAAACAGGTAAAAATGACTATTGAATCATCTAAAATCCAAAATTCAAAATCTCAAATTCCTCTCAACGATAGATGTTCTCAGCAACAGCTATAATTTTATGAGCCAATTTTTAATTTCTGTCATTCATTCTATTCCTGACAGTCAGGCTTTAATTGACACTCTACTGCGCCATTACCCCATCAGCGATATCCGTAACTGCAAACTATACAAACGAGGTCTTAACGATACGTATTTGGTGGAAACTGATCAACAAAGATATATTCTACGAGTTTATCGGCGTGGGTGGAGAAATAAGCAAGAAATTGATTTTGAACTGGAACTGTTAGCGTTTCTACACGAGCAGAAACAGTCGGTTGCATACCCTATTGTAAGAAAAGATGGCGTTTTGACAACAGAAATTGCTGCACCAGAAGGAACGCGTTACGTGGCTGTGTTTTCCTATGCAGCAGGACATGCAGTCAATGAAAAGCTTGATGGGATACAAAGCTATCGTTTAGGAGAAGCACTGGCAAAAATTCACCAGACACTAGACAAGTTCAAAAGTAGTTTTACTCGCCCTGCTTTGAAAAGTGAATACTTGCTAGATTGGTCATTGGAAGCAATTGCACCTCTGTACCAACACAGAAAACGCGATATGAACTATCTGCAAAAACAGGTAGACCAAATCAAAAAGCAGTTAGAAGAATTTCAACTACCTTTGTCAGCACCAGCTTATGCAATTTGTGTTGGTGATGTTCATTCAGGAAATGCTCATTTTACCGAAGAGAATGAGCCAACTTTATTTGACTTTGACCAGTGTGGTTACGGGTGGCGTGCTTTTGATATTGCAAAATTTTTGCACGTTGCAATTAGGATGAAAATAGATGTTTCAGTTAGAAATAGTTTTCTCGAAGGTTATCAGTCAATTCGTAAACTGAGTGAGAATGAACTATCATCAATTCCTGTGTTTATTAAAGCTGCCCATATCTGGGTTATGGGAATTAACACAAATGCAGTTGGCGATGTTTTGCCGTATGGCTGGTTCACTGAGGAGTGGATTGATGAACGTTTAGCAATGTTAAAAAGTTTGTAATACAATGAATTTTCAATCATAACAAATACTTGTTTTGTAGTTTTCAAAAATCAGTAATGGTAAAAGTTTCTTTTCAAGAACTTAAAAACATAATATTAGCAGGTTATATTTGTTTCCCTGCTTAGTATGGAAACGAGTAAAAGCTAGATCAAATGATGGAAAAAATGTTAACAAATGCGGCACTGTGCCTAAAATTACTATTGAACTAACGGAAGAACTTTCTTACCAATTGGAGATAGTAGGCGATCTGCCGAACGCGAGTGCGTGCGCTTTGCGCTTAGGCAGCAGCGTTTGCGCAGCGCCAAAGTCTGCCGGGGGGATACTCCCCCCGGCGAGCTTTGCCCCTTAGGGGCTAGCTATCGCCTTGTTTGAACTTCTCGCTCTAAGTTTGCAACAACCACACGCGCTCCACCAGATCTGGCACGAGGGTTTCCCTCGTGCTTGGCAATAAGTCATGCACAGAGCCATTCAGTTTAGATACCTTATAATAAGAATTATAACTACATCTGACGCATTATGGCAGGTTCACGCTCCCTTCCTGATCAGCAGACCATTCAACGAATGGCAAGTCGCTACCCAGAAATCGATATTCCCTCGATCAATGACTAATGACTGCCAAAACTCGTTAACTTTATTTGTACCGACCTACTTATCAAGATAAAGATATACACACGCGAGTGGACAGGCGCGGGCATCGCCACAGCTTAGTGCCCCGCACCCGCCCACACACGTGCTTTTAAACAAATATTTAATTTGACGATATTTAGGTCAGGATACTAATCTATATACGTAAATATACGGATTCACCTGATGGTTCTCTCGACTTTAGAGCCTTCACCTGACCGTTCTCCATGACAAACTCAAACATATTGTCAGAGAACTTTTCGTTTTGGAACGTAAGGTTTTTGTAGGGAATCAGCTTTGATTCCGTCTCTCCTGGGAATACTAGATAGAGAAAATTATCATCTTTGAGAACGACCTGTAACTTCCCTTCAGTTGGTGTTTTGTATGTTCCTGCAAGCTGTGTTAAAACTTGCGAGTCTAGAATTTCTGCCTGACGGGTAAACGTTGCTTCTGCTTCGTCGATCGACATTACGACTTTGTTCACGTCGCCTTGGGGATTGGTAAGGAAGTTCACCGATTCCTTGCCGTAAAGCTCGTCATCGGGTGTATCAAAACGGTCATAGTGAAAATGAGTCAGAGGCAGCTGAATCCTTCCCAAGTTGAATTGAAGTTCGCTATTCTTTATTTCGATCTTAAGAATGCCGTAGACTGGGTGCGCGTATTCGCCCACGTAGTCAGCTAGGGAATGTGAGGGGGTGGTATTAGAAACCCGATCCGTGGCTGCTTTTGACCGCGCCTCTTTGTCTGCTTGTTTAGCCTTAAGTCTGACATTCAGCCAGCGATCGCTCCAAGGTGTTTGAGTCAGACCCAAAAGACGTTCGTAAACGTTGTAAGTGATTATATCTGTTAAGAGAGAACAATGATCGCCAATTGTGAAGACAATCACACCGAGTTTATTTTGAGGAAGAAAAGACATCTGGGAATGAAATCCATCAATAGCTCCCCCGTGATAGGTTAACAGATGTCCTCGATAAGATGCAGTCTTGCGACCCATTCCATAAACAGGGTTAAGCAATTCCCACCAGCCCCTTGTTTCGCCTAACACGTTTGGCAGTGCCATTCCCGGTTCTATGGTTGCCTTAAGTATGTTCTCAGGAATCACCTGCTTACCGATATAAGTGCCATCGTTCATCAATGCCGCGAGCCAGTGGGACATTTCTTCGATGTTGGAGATGATCGCCCCACAGGGAGCTATGGCATCTGTTTCCTCGTAGTACGGAATCTTGTAAATCTCATTGCTTTCTCGTTTTTCGGTAAATGGTACGCCGTAGTCAGACTGCTTCAACATCTCGGCAATGCTATAAATAGTGCTGTGCATGGACAGGGGTTGGAAAATTCTCTTGCAGACAAACTCTTCCCAGGTTTTTCCCGACAGCAACTCAATAATGTACCCAACAGCAGTATACATATTGTTGTTATAGATATAAGCTTCTCGCAGTGATACCTCTGGTTTCATGTACTGAATCCGATCAAAGACATCTTTGCGAGTAAGAGAGTCCTGTTTATACCACATACTGTCGTGACGAGTTATGCCCGTGCGGTGAGCCAGCATATCCCGCAAGGTAACGGTGTTATTTAACTCATTGTTGTAGAAGCGGATTGTCGGAACAGCATCACGGATCGGTTTATCCCACGTTAGTTTACCTTCTTCTACCAGCATTCCCGCAGCTATAGCAGTAAAGAGCTTAGTATTAGAGCCTATTGGGAAGAGCGTTTTAGAGGTAAAAGGCAGCTTCTCCTCATAGTCCCGATAGCCATAACCTTGGGCAAAGATGAGTTTATCCTTTTTTACAATTCCTACACAAAATCCTGGTGCGTTCCAGTCTTTCAGGAGCTTCTCCATCTCAATGTCAAAGTCTTGAAGCAAAAGAGCGATGTCCGTCTGTTGTGTCGTAAGTTGCATTGTGCTTTTCCTTTTAAGTTAATTTTAATAGTTGGCAGTGAAACCAGCTTATGCAGTGAATAAAGGGAACGGGTAACTCTTAACTCTAGCCTTGTCAACGTGGCTATACTTTTTATGGACGAGAAAATACGTACAGCTTTGTCTTCAACCGGACGCAAAACTCTGATCGTTGCCGGTTTTGCGACAGAAGTGGTGGTACTCCATGCGGTACGGGAAGCGATGCTCCAGCAGGGAGCCGCCCAAGGGGCGATCGCTGCTGGCTATCAGGTGTATGTTCCCGTAGACGCATGTGGCGGAATGTCGGATCGAACCGAAGAGGCAGCCTTCCGAGAGATCGAGGCTGCAGATGGAGTTACCACTTCTGTGGTGACTTTAGCCACAGGAATGGCTCCTGACTTTACGACTGAGTTAGGCAAACAGATGTTTGCTATTGTCCAGAAACTGCGACTCCAATAGGGATTACGCCGAGATCTGGCAAAAAAGATGCCACAACCAACTCAAAAGTCTTGCTTAATCAGGTATAGAGCGTTTGTGTACCTGTAGTTAGCAAAACGGTAGTGATGCATGAGCGTGTATTGAACGACACTTCCTTCTTTTCTCATTACTATGCATCACTACCACTTGTGTTTTCCCGAAATCAATACATGCAGTCACTTATGAAGGGTTTTTACTTAAGCTACAAGCATTGATTTTTGCTTTTAATATACAGTAAGCTTTTATTTATTAAGTAATTTTAAAAACTTAAAATAATTTAAGTAACTTAATACTTAATCAAGCCTTAGGCGCGGTTGCCCAAAGGGCAACCGCCACTTTGTTGTAGGCCATTGCCCAAAGGGCAGACGCCAAGGGCGTATCGTGTGAGTTGTGATGTATCTGAACTTGATAACCCGCAACTTGGATTATTAGATGCGTTTGCCCTGAGCTGGAAACCATTTTGGGTAAACAGTTGGAAAGAGATATAGATTTATCAGGATAACAATGGCAACGGTTGGTCATCCGTGCTTTGCTTTGATGAAATTTTTGCTCAATCTTGTGATGTTTGCTCAAGAAGATCAGAAAAAATATTAAAGACACTCTTGATTTTATCTTCACTGCTTAAATTGCTATTGAGCAAAGAGTTCACTTGAGCTTCGATTTGGTGTAGCACGGGATCTGAGGCGTCGGATGGGAGATTTGGGGACCTTTTCACAACGTTATTAGACTCTTTTTGTTTAACGTTTTGGTAAATATCAATACAAACTATTTGGATTGCGTACTGCATCAGGTATGGATGCAGACTATAAAAAAGTCCTTCACCTTCACCTTTATCTACTTCAATGAGTGAGCGCTTCTTTAGTGATGCTAAGGCTCCTAAGTAATCTAAAGAAAGCACTTGCTGAGTAGGAGAGACTTCTTCGTCAAATATTTTGAGAGGCGCTTTCTTAGCGCGAGAAATTTCTGTGTTAAATCTCTCGCCCGAAAATGGTTTAAGCTCAAAAGCGAATAACACAATGATGTATTTCTCTGGTGGCGACAAGCGCGCGTATTGCTCCTCTAGGAGAGAGCGAATATCTCCGAAAGCCAATTCTTTCAGCTTAAGAAACTGTTTGACACTTCCTCCGTAGGTATCTCTGATGAATTTAGCAACCAATGTCAGGAGAAGTGGGTTTCCTCCGTAGCGTTGGATCACTTCTTCCAGTCCCTGTTCATTTCCAGAGAATGAGTTGTGCTGAAAAAGAGTTATAGCACTATGAACATCTAATCCCTTCAGATGCAAGCTTTTCACAAAGGATTTGTGACCATTATGTACAATGACCTCCTTTGGTTCTTCTAAGGAGGTCACCAGCAAACAGCTTGAGTGATTAATTTCGCAGGCCTTCTTAAGGAACTCTGTGAAGGCTGTGTATTCATCTCTATAGGTTCCAGCTACTTTACCCCCCTGAAATAATGATTCCCATCCATCCAAAACCACAAGGTAACGGTTCTGCTGAAGAGTTGTCATGATCTCGGTGAGTTTTTCGTCGTTACTTTGAAGTTCCTGTACACGCAAGTAATATACATCTTTAAACTGGCTCTTGACTTGTTTGACTAGCTGGCGAGCAACAGTTGTCTTCCCGATTCCCTTCGCTCCATAAATAGTGACAACTCGACATCTCTCATCGGTTACCCATTTCTTTAAATCGGCTAATTCTTGTGTACGCCCGTAGCAGGTGGTATCAGGAAAGATACCTTTTATTGAGGCTTTTTCAACAACCTTGTCATACGGAACTTCTACTACTCTGAGAATCTCAACCATTGCTTGTTGATCGATTCTTATACCGTTTTGACAACGTATCAAGGTAGCAACCGATACGTGGGCAAGATCTGCCCATGTTTGGTCGTTTTTGTTGAAACCTTTATTTCTTCTCGCATCATCTACGATCTCTTTGCCTTGATCAGATAATTTTACTGTAGCCATGTCGTTCTTCTTTTCCTCTTGTGCATCTTAGTAAGTAGTTGGACAGAATTAATTACACAATGTCCGCAGCGAATGGAGCGAAGCGGAATGTAGACGCGTTTGCGCAGCGCCCCCTTAGGGGCTAGCGGCTTCCCGCTTTCTTAGCAATTGCTTGGGCTGGGATTGCTTTGCTCGCTCGCAATGACTGTAAATATTTTTGTCGCTCTACTTAGTACAACTCATGATTCATAGGGTTAGGAAATCAAAATTATGCCAAAACAGGGAAATGAATAGAACTTACGAATTGACAAAATTTTGATTATGTGGTTATCACCATAGTAGGCATAAATCACCTCAATAAAGTCGGGGTTTTGAACTAGCGAAGACGTAAGCCCTGCTTCTATTTCTTATATAGGTCTAAGTGAAATCAACTTATTCACGCTGCGGAAGATGAACGTGGATTATTTCAGAAAAACCGCGATAAAAATCGCCAAACTCCCATCTCCACAAATAGAAACAAGGATTTTTGGGTTGAAAACTATCGGCAAGCGAAATCAAGTTTTGCCACTTTAGTGAAACCAGAAATATCGAAATGTGACGATTTTTTATGGATTCAGAAAAATTTAAGTTGGTCTGTTACCACCGTTATATATCCTCCTTGGAACTCCCTTTAAGAAAAGTATAGTAAACTAATTGATGAAAAGAGAGAATAACTAAAGCTCATTTTTGGGTGGTGAGGATTTCCCTAAACTGAGCGAAAAGTGATCGCTTTTCAACCAGAAAAATTTGAAAACTTATCATAAGATAAAAGTGTAGAAAATACATCTGACTTCTATTCTTCAGATTGTGTTGATTCTTATTTGTTAATTAAGGAAAATAAAAGATGTCGTCCGAAAAAACATCATCTCAAAATGAGCGCAGAGCATCTACAGACAAAGACGTGCGAGCGGCTAGCTATGATCCGCAACACCCCCACTCTCAACAAGAGCCATACGATAAAAAGGAATCTTCACAAAAGCAGTATGGGAGTGATTTGATGCACAATGCAGAGCAAATTTTTCAAAACATTACCAATGAACTGGCTGGGGCTATGCGATTGCTCCTGAATCAGATTCCATTAGAACCAGAAGTTATCCGAGAGATGACTTATGAAGCTTCAATTAGTTACTTTGTGACACAGCGACCCCGCGATCCGAGAGTTGCAAAAGGAGCAATGCTTCGCCAGCCTCATCCAAAAGGAGAGCTTTTCCTGCAGGTGTTTTTGGACAAAAATAACGAATTGATTTGTGGGGATGATGGTAATCCCTTTGGCAGACAGGTCATCGTTATCAAGTTCGACTCAGAATTAATGGATACTTTTGGTACAGATAGTCTAGTTATTGTTGAGTAGGAGTAAGCATCATGGCAATTTTAGAAACTCTTTTCCTGATCGGCCTCATCAGTTCTGCAGCAGCGGGTGTACTTGCTGTTGTTTATGTGATTACCTTGTTGTTCCCACAAATCAAAAAGTGGTTTCGCGATCGTTCTTCTCTTAAACAATCTGACAAGGATAACATCGCATTTACTCTCCACGAAAAACTTAAGTCAGGGAAACACAAAACTGTTCAAGGTATCTTCAACACTGGTTCTCAAGAGGTTGTGGACGGACAGATCATCGAGTCCGACAACCTTGATCGCACAACAGCAGACTATCACAGAAATGATGATCTGGTGATTTACAACTAGGTTCAGGAGGTTTGTAGCAATGGTTCAGACAAGAGAGCTATCTATTCAGGGAGTACCAGACAATGTACCCGAAGACAAAGTAGCAATACTGCGTTCTAGGCTTTTTCGAGATGTCAGTGCTTTTCTTGACAGTACGGGGCATAAAGATATTCAAATAACGGTTGGTACTAGATCTGGACTAAGCCAACGAAAATCTCAAATATCTTCTGAAATGGCATCACAGGAAAGACATAAGGGCGCGAGGGATGAACAGTCCATTGAGGAACGGGCACGACAATATCAATCTCAAGAGCCACTTTATGATTTTGAGATGTTAGTTGTTGCCAATTCTGTGATGGACAACTTGCTCGCAGCAGTCGATGCGATTGAAGTAGAGTCTACAGTCTTCGATGATTGGGGACTTAAGAAAATTCAACCCAATCCGCGCACGATTTTGAATTTCTATGGTGAGCCAGGAACAGGTAAGACACTTGCCGCTCATGCGATCGCCGATCGATTGGGCAAGCCCATTATGCTAGCCAGTTATGCGGACATCGAAAGTAAGTTTCATGGCGAGGGACCCAAAAACTTGCAAGCTATCTTTCACGCTGCTGAGAGCAATGATGCTGTTCTGTTTATTGACGAAGCAGATTCACTTCTCTCAAAGCGTCTCACGGACGTAACCTCAGGCTCCGAGCAGGCTATTAACTCCATGCGTAGCCAACTTCTCATTTGTCTGGAGCAGTTTCGCGGCGTGAAGATTTTCGCGACTAACCTTGTCGAAAACTATGACAAAGCATTTGAGACGAGGGTACGTCATATCCACTTCCCTCTACCTGATGAGGAATGCCGCCAAAAAATCTGGGCAACTCACTTGCCGAAGCAGCTACCTCAATCTGCTGACGTATCGAATAAGCAACTAGCTAAAATCGATAATGTCTGCGGTCGGGAAATCAAAGAGGCTGTCATCGATGCAGCTAACCGCGCCGCATTACGTGCCAAGAAGCAAGGCAAAAACCCCAAAGAGGGTGAAGTGACAATGCAAGATCTCGTAGACGCGATCGAGCGTAAAAAGGCTGAACGGATTACCCCCCGCGTCCGCAAGATAGAGCCAACTGAAGCAGGAGAGATTAGCGCCAAAGTCCAAGCAGCACTAAGAAAGAAGGAGGACAGTTTGCCGATTGAATGAGGAATTAAGCACAAATTACCCTTAATACGGTTCAGTTAAGTATAGGCTCTTGTGACTTTAGCAAAAAAATCAAAAGGATGGGCAATCTGCTCATCCTCACCAAACTTGCTTGATGGTTTTTTCATCAAGCAAAGTCTTTGCGTGCCTCGCTTTTCAGATCTAGTAGTTAACCTAAGTACAGCAAAGTGGCATATATATAATTGACAATTGAATATATATGTGTGAAAAATCAATTTTTGTGAAAGGTTAAAACAATATAAATGTCAGTAGACCGAAAACTTTGGCGGTCATTTCTGAAAAACAGATTTAAAATTAGACTTTTGTTTAATTAACTGTACTTTTCAATACATTTTTGGAAAATAATTTGATAACAAAAGCTAATGGGTAGGAGGCTAAGACCTTTGTCTCACAATCGATTTCACTTTATGCGCGACTGGAGGCGGTTGAAACCCTTATAAATTCGTTCCCAAAATTTCACGTTATCTGCGAACCCACACCTGTAACTCCGTTGAAAATTTTTCAATTAGTCCGCGAACCGACTACTACCCCGCCGCAAGCCGACGGGGTATCAAAATCAAAAGAACGCCAAACAAAATGTTACACGTATGAATTACGTTTTTTGGGTAGCTTGGCGATCGCAAAAACAGATAAATCTTAAGACCAAGTTACCCAGGATTGATATACTACGAAAGCACGCTACAAGTTGACGTGCGGAATGTGGGTTCAAACACGGGGCTTCATTAGGACATTAGACAGGACAATTAGTCAACAAGGCGTGCGAAATACAACGGCAAAACAATCCGAATACAAGCAATCTGCTCTTTTATAATTAAGCTGAACGGCGGAGATTATTGGGCTGAAAATAGATAGTGATAACACAAAAACTTATTGTTACTAAGCTACCTTTTAGATACATTAAGTTTTCAATTTAACTTATGAACACCCCAACAAAAACCCAACTACCAATCCCTCCCCACTTCAACCCTGAAGAAGTCGGCTATGTCTGGCGCGTACCTTACCAACAACGTGCAGAACAAGCGAGAGAATGGGCAAATAAATATAATATTAAACCATCTTCAGAAGATATAACACGCATTTGTTTACTTCTAATTGATGTACAAAACACATTTTGCATTCCGGAGTTTGAATTATTTGTAGGTGGTAAATCTGGAACAGGTGCGGTAGATGATAACGTCCGCTTGTGTGAGTTTGTCTATGGCAATTTGGGAGTCATTACTAAAATTATCCCGACTATGGATACTCATACAGCAATGCAAATTTTTCATCCCATTTTTTGGGTAAATGCTGCAGGTGAACATCCAACTCCTTCTGCTACCAATATTACACCAGCAGATATTGAAAAAGGGGTTTGGAAAGTTAACCCAGGAGTTGCTTACAGTCTTGGATATAACTATGAATTTTTAGAAAAACACGCTTATCACTACGTTAAGCAGCTTAGTCAAGATGGCAAATATCCTTTAACTGTGTGGCCTTATCATTCTATGCTAGGTGGTATCGGTCATGCATTAGTTTCTGCTGTAGAAGAAGCAGTATTTTTTCACAGTATTGCTCGTCAGACTCAGACACAATTTGAAATCAAAGGTAATCACCCTTTAACAGAAAATTATTCAGTCTTACGTCCAGAAGTTTTGGAAAGTTTTGATCAACGTCATATTGGACAAAAGAATACGCACTTAATTCAACAATTATTAGATTTTGACTGTGTGATAATCGCAGGACAAGCAAAAAGTCACTGTGTTGCTTGGACAGTGGATGATTTACTAACAGAAATTCAACAGATAGATTCTAATTTAGCGAAAAAAGTTTATTTGCTGGAAGATTGTACTTCCCCTGTTGTTGTTCCTGGTGTTGTGGATTATTCGGAAGCTGCAGATGCTGCATTTGAGAGATTTGCCACTTCTGGGATGCATCTGGTTCAATCGACGAAATCTATTCTGAGTTGGTTTGAAGAATAATTATTGAGTACTTTATCTACATCTTAGCGGAGAATGTGAGGCGGAGCCTGAAGGTCGGCATTCCCAGGCAGAGCCTGGGAACGAGAGAACGAGAAAAGAGCTTGGGAACGAGAGAACAGCTTGGGAACAAGAGAATAAAATAATAAGAGTTTCACTGCTGTAAATATCCTCTAGGATCTTGAGCCGCCCAACCTAAGGATGAGCTAGAACGCACTTCAAAATGGAGATGGGGTTGGTTTGTGGTAGGTGTTCCAGTTGTACCCACAGTTGCGACGATGTCTCCTTTATTCACTTGTTGACCAAGGTCGACTTTGATATTTTCAAGATGGGCGTAGCGGCTTTGTAATCCGCCACTGTGATTGATAATGACTAAATTACCATAAGTCCCTTGCTCACTGGCAAAAGCGACTGTCCCATCAGCGATCGCTTCCACAGGCGTTCCTTTTGCTGCTAACAAATCCACACCACTATGAAAAAAAACTTTACCGTTGGTAGGATTAGTCTGCCAGCCATAAGGTAAAGCCACGGTTACGACTTCCGCTAATGGATACCCAGCTAATTTACTCGGAGTAGAAGTTGGTGTGACAGACTCAGTTATGGGACGATTGGGTGAGCGTTTTACCTCTGGAACAAACACAAATCTGGAATTTTTCTGACACCCATTCACCTCAAATAAGACATCAGGACGGATTTTATATTTTGCCGCTATTTGTCGCCAGTTTTGACCAGGAGGGACTTCAACAACAATCCCATTGTAGGGAGGTATTTGAATTTCGCGACCAATAGTAACTTTATTGTTTCTTAAGGTCGGATTCATGGCGATAATAGTAGCTGGTGTAAGATTATAACGCTGGGCTATACTCTCCACAGTTTCTCCTGGTGCAATTTTGTGTCGCCCGAAGCGTTCAAGGGCTGAACTCTGACAACCAGTGATAGTCTGTTGTGCAAGTGCAGAGTATGGGCTAGTATGTATAAGCCCAAGGGTGCTGGTGACTATGCTAATACAGAGAAAGAGCAAACGATAGCAAACAGTCATGTATACAAACGAGGCACTCAATTACTCTAGATTTTAAATCGCAACAGCAGGCGACCAGAGGTCGTGAGTCCTTAAGCAGTGCTTATTTGTAACGAAAACTTACTGATCAGCAATGAATCTTTGAGAAGAATTCAGAATGCAGAACACAAAACCCAGTTGGAACTCTAAAGGATGAATCAGCTACCACTTATCAGTTACCAGTGAGCCAGCGCTGCAGGAGGTGAGACCAGTGCTGCGGGAGGGTTTCCCTCCGCAGGCATCTGGCGAACCCGAAGGGGTCTCCCGACCTAGGCGACTGCGAACCCGAAGGGTTACCAGTTATCAGTTATCAGGTAGGAAACGGACTCGTCCACCCCTTGTTTACTGTTCACTGTTCACTGACTCCGCTGTTTACTGTCCGTGAGTTCTGACTCTACCAGTTCCGGGTTCTTGCTTAGTCAACTATCCCCTAACTTGACTACACTTAGAAGTTAGCATCTGCATTGCTGTCCTTAAATATAATGATTATGAAATTATCTTTATCTTTAAAGCAACTGGTTATTTATCTATCTTTATTGACTATCGGCGGCGGTGCAGGCTTGTTTGGTAGTCGCTACTTTATACCACAAAATACTTGGTTTAAAGAGTTAAGAAATGTAACAGCGTCTTCATCCTCGGAAACCCCAGTTTCAAATCCTGTTCAAAGTCAAGTTGGGGCTACTATTGGCGATAACATGAATTTTATTGCTAGTGCTGTTCAAAAAACTGGACCAGCAGTCGTCCGAATTAATGCAACCCGCAAAGTGGCGAATCCTATTTCTGATGCTTTAAAGAATCCTCTGTTGCGGCGGTTTTTTGGAGAAGAAGAGCAACCATTCCCCCGAGAACGAATAGAGCGTGGTACCGGTTCTGGGTTTCTTTTGAGTGAAAATGGACAAATACTAACTAATGCTCATGTGGTTGCAGATACTGACACAGTATTAGTAACCCTCAAAGATGGTCGGACTTTTGACGGTACGGTAGTGGGAGTTGATTCTATAACAGATGTTGCTGTTGTCAAAATTTCGGCTTCTGATCTGCCAACTGTAAGAATCGGTAATTCACAAAACTTAATACCCGGTCAATGGGCGATCGCCATTGGTAATCCTTTGGGCTTGGACAATACTGTGACAATCGGTATTATCAGCGCTACAGATCGCACGAGCGCTCAAGTTGGTGTTCCAGAAAAGCGAGTCGGTTTTATTCAGACAGATGCAGCTATTAACCCTGGGAACTCAGGGGGACCATTGTTAAACGCTCAAGGCGATGTTATTGGCGTAAACACTGCTATCCGCGCCGATGCTCAAGGGCTTGGTTTTGCCATCCCAATTGAAACAGCAGCCCGTATTGCTAACGAGCTTTTCACTAAAGGGCGTGTACAACATCCTTTCTTGGGGATTGAAATGTCAGATCTTTCTCCTGCCAAAAAACAACAGATTAATCAAGACAAAAATCTCAAGATTAAGGAGAATGTTGGTGTCGCAATTACAGGAGTTTTAGAAAAGTCTCCAGCACAACGAGCCGGACTCCTTCCTGAGGACATGATTCAAAAAGTCAACGGTAAGCCGGTGAAAACGTCTGCTCAAGTACAGAAACTAGTAGAGTCCAGTAGTGTAGGCAAGATTCTGGAAATTGAGGTCAACCGCAACGGGGAATTCAAAACATTTCAAGTACAGTTAGGAACCTATCCCCAGAAGTAGTCCATAGTCAAGGAGTCTAATAATCTTTGACACTTGACACTTGAGCGTTGAGTGTTGACTTACGGATTGTTATTCAAATGATCTAACTGCATCCGTTGTTCCATTTGGCGAAGAAAATAACCCGTCATCATAGCCGAGGCTAAAAGACCCGCCAGATTGTCTCGATCTGTTGTAATTTGCACGTTAAAATTTTCAGCGGGTAACATACCGACTAGCCCTTGGACATTTTGGGAAATGATTTGTTTAATTTCGGGGCTGACGGACTGAGCGACGCGGGCTAGAACCTCAGGAGACTGGTGCTGTAGATACTTGAGTAAGTGGTTGGGGTGTTCCTCAAAGCTATCAGAGATAAGCTGATTGGGATGTTCCTCAGGGTAGTCATTCAAAAAGTTAGGATCAAACACCATTGGCTGTTTTTGTAGCTGAGTTTCTTATTCTACTCTAAACCATACTAGAAGGGTCAGGCATCTGGGCACCTCTTTCTGAGGTACTAGGATTGTTTGACAGTAGCAGAACTGCTGTTGGATTCTGCTGCTGTGAGTTCTAGCTCTAGTTGTTTTTGCTCCTGTCCGTTGGACAATAATGGCGGAAGTTGCTCGATTTGGAAATACTGGTGAAATTTAGAGGTGATTTGTAAAGAATACGAGCGAGATTCACTGTCTCGGCGTTTTCTGACAAAACCAAGTTCGACGAGTTCTTGAACGTGTTGATATGCACCAGAACCGCGCAGGTTAATCAAATCGCTTTGGAGTATTGGACTGTTTAAAGCAATTCCTGCTAAAGTCCGCAATGCTCCCACGCCCAATTCTACTGGAATCAGAGTTTGCACTAGGTCATGAAAATCTGAGCGCAGTTGCAAACTATAACCATTTGGAGTTTCAACAACTTCTAGAGCACTATCTCGGCGGGCATACTCATCAATGAGTTCTATGATGCCTTCCTCTGCTGTCGCGCGATCGCAAGCGGCATACTCAGTAATTTCACTGATAGACAGGGGCTTACCCTTCAAATAGAGAATTGCTTCTATCTTGGTCGCTGCATTTATCACGGCATTAGTCATTGGTCATTAGGCCTTAAGTATTAGGCATTAGGCATTAGTTACTGGTATAGCTCTTAACAGGGAATAGGGAAGGCTTAACGCTTAACGCTTAACAGGTCTGAAAGTCTCGTGGTGTCCGTATTTCCTCATTAGTTCATGTCCTCATTTACCTGGCAACTGCTATACAAAGAAAAAATGACAAATCACAAAAGAAAATCACAGGTGTTTGGAAAGGTATCATGTTTAATGACATAAGTCAAGGTGATCATTGAGATCACCAAAGACGAACCTTGGGCAATACCCAAAATTGTAATAATTGACTTTACTCTTCACCCAGCCTGGTTTTTAGAATAAATTCAGCGATCGCCAAATCTTGTGGAGTTGTTAGCTTCAAATTCGTCTCCTCTCCTTCGATAACTCGCACAGGAAAGCCGCACTTTTCAAACAAAGCAGCATCATCTGTCACTTCCCACCCTTGACGGACACCTTCGGCGTGACACTGCTTGAGCAACTTAACATCAAATCCTTGGGGAGTTTGGGCTGCCCATAATTGCCGTCGGTCAGGCGTGCTTTGAATAATGCCATTTTCATCTACGACTTTAATCGTGTCTTTAACCGGGACAGCAGCAATCAAACCAGGACAGTCTCGAATTGCTTGAGCACAAGAGTTGAACAAATCTGGTGTGGCGAGGCATCTAGCTCCATCATGAATCAAGACTTCCTTAGCGGAGTGCGATAACGCCTGTAGTCCATTGTAAACCGATTCTTGACGCGTAGAACCTCCTTGAATCAATTCTACTGGCTTAGAGAGCTTTAATTGAGTAAGAATCGTCTGAAAATCTTGCCAATCATAAGGTTGGGAGATAATGCCTATCCAACTGATAAGACTAGCCGCTTCAGCAGCCAGAAGGGTCCACGCGATAATAGGCTTAGAGCCCACCACAAGTAGGAGTTTATTGCGGTCACTTCCCATTCTTCTTCCGGTTCCAGCGGCTGGAATTAATAAATGCACAGAATCCCTCAGTTTCACTATAGGGGATAGGTTATACCAATTCAAAATTCAAAATTCAAAATTCGTCTTAAAAAGTTTTGCGCCGGGAAACCCCTTCGGGTATCTCCTGCACAGACGCTACTTTGTAAGTCCCAAAGGGACACGCTTACGCGTATCTCCTACGGAGACGCTGCGCGAACGCTCGATTCGTGCGCTTGCGCTTACGCCCAAGCCGCGTGCGCTTGCGCTTGCGCAGTCGCCTAGGGAGGAGCCAGTACTGCGGGAGGGTTTCCCGACAGCCAGGTATCTGGCGTTCGAGACCCGTCATTCGCGCTGTCTCACCGGACGCGCAAACTTTTCGCAAAATTAAGAAAGCCTAACAAGGGTTTGGGAGTGTGTATCTGTCGCATTCTTTTTTCAAAGGGGTTCCCGAGGACAGTTCTCACAGGAGGAAAACCCTCCTTTGAGAACTGTCCGTCCCGTTAAAGGATGTGGCGTCCGTGGGGATATTCGCCAATCGTGAAGCGCGTTAGCCCATTCTGTCTTCTAACTTCTTCTGATAACCCAAAACTGACCAGTTCTAATCCTTAATTTCTAATTCCTAATTACTAAGCCAAATCTCCCCTAAAATAATTAGCGAGTAAGCGTCAATATATATTATGCGAATAGTAGCCCTTGTCCCTGGCGGAATTGGCGACCAAATTCTGTTTTTCCCGACCTTAGATGACCTGAAGCACTATTACCCCAATGCTCAGGTAGATGTTGTTGTGGAACCCCGCTCAAAGACTGCTTACCGGGTGAGTAAGTCAGTCCATGATGTACTGGCGTTTGACTACAAAGACCGTAACAGTATGGCAGATTGGGGCAACTTGATAGGCACGATTCGCGATCGCGAGTACGATGTTGCCATAGCTTTAGGGCAAAGCGCTTTAGTGGGCGTTTTCCTGTGGCTGACTGGAATCCCCACGCGAATTGGCTACAAGAGCAAAGGATCTATTTTTCTCACCAATTCAGTTCCTTTGAAAACAGAACAGTATGCTGCTTGCATGTATCATGACTTGCTGCAAGGGTTAGGTATTAACTCCCCAACTCCCGAGTTAGCAGTTAATGTACCAGTACCAGATATTGACTGGGCAACTAAGGAGCAACAGCGCCTGGGGATTAAGGAAACTGGCTACGTTTTAATTCACGGTGGTTCTAGCGCACTTGCCAAAACCAAAGGTCTGGATAAAGTTTACCCTGTGGCAAATTGGCGGCAGATTATTCAAGACTTCCAACAAAAGCAGCCAGAAATGCCCATAGTAGTCATCCAAGGACCAGAGGATGGAGAATTTGTCAGCAGTCTCAAACAATCCGTACCCAATATCAAAATCAGTAGTCCTGATGATATTGGCAAATTGACAGCGATGATTGCTGGAGCAAATTTAATGCTGTGTACCGACAGCGCCCCGATGCACTTGAGTGTGGCGGTACAAACTTATACCATTGCCTTGTTTGGTCCGACAAACCCAGCAAAGTTGTTACCCACGAGTGATAAATTCCTCGCCATTAAATCTTCTACAGGTAAAATGGCAGATATCTCGCCTCAACTCGTGTTGGAGAAAATTTGGGGTGGGTAAACCTGCTGTATTCCTAGACCGCGATGGAGTATTAAATGTTGAGGCTGGCTACATTCACCAACTTGAAGATTTACATTTAATTCCTGGGGTTGCCAAGTCCCTGCGCCAGCTCAATGACCAAGGTATTTTTTGCTGTCTAGTTTCAAATCAATCCGGACCTGCCAGAGGTTATTATCCAGATAGTCACGTACAAGCGTTACATCAGCGACTTTGCCGACTCTTGGCACAGGAGGCTGGAGCAAAATTAGACGCTTTGTATTATTGTCCCTACCTCAGCCCACCAGAAGGAGGACTTGATCCAGCGTACACCCGCTGGTCTACCTGGCGCAAACCCAATACAGGCATGTTGGTTGCTGCAGCCTGGGAACACGATTTGGATCTGAGGCACAGTTTTATGGTGGGGGACAAAGCAACTGATGTGGATATGGCACACAATGCTGGCTGTGTGGGTATTTTGGTGCAAACAGGTTTTGGCGATCGCGTTTTGGTGGGTGATTACCAGCACCACACAAAACCAGATTACATCGCCAAAGATTTAGCTGTAGCTGTTGAATGGATTTTACAGCAGTTATAGATTAAAAAAAATACAAAAATACAAGTGCTACCGAGCTTCACTTCGGCACAGCTTGTCTCAAAAACTTTTGTTACTATCTAAAATCCGCCTTTTAAAGGCGGATTTTAGCTTATTGACTTTCCTAATGAGTCAATACCATTATTAGACGCATAATAGCTTGATATTTTATTCTTTTGCAAAATTTTTTGCAAAAGGCTAGTAGAAATAAGATATTTTCGGTAGATTTTTGATAGAGCAAATTTTTTAGGTAATCTACTACACATTTATCGTGTTTTGTCATTATTGGGCATAAGTTGGAAGTTTAGCTTGGGTATAGCTTCTAGCCTAATTTATGAAGATAACATTGAGTTATCTTATTAAAAACCTTGAAATGACAAAGAAAATTAAAGAAGTAACGAGTTTTTTATCTTGTTACGAAACTAATTCACGAGAACCAAAAATTTACGCTAGAACAAAGAATAGTAACCTTAGTGCAGCAAGCTCAGGATTCTCGGCTGCATGGCAATAAATACTTGCCATTCTTATCAGGTGTGGATAGCTTACCGATAGATCTAACGCGCCATGTTATGTGTTCCTTAACTTCCCTCTTGCTGTCAGGCTGGTGCATCTAACAAGAATGTGACGAAAAATACAAGGAAAAACAGATGGCGATTCGAGTACATGGCTTCATGAGCAGCGGAAAACGTTACATCCAAGTAGAAAACCAACCTCACCACATCACTGGGATTTTCAAAACGCTCATGCACTTTTCAGAAAATATGCATCACTGCACGCTAAAAGATGCGGAAAATGCCTATTTTAAATATGAGGAAGATGGAACAATTACTTTCTATCAACGTGAAAACTCTGAAATGTGTGATTCAGTAGGAATTTGGACATATCTTGTCTATGAATGTCCAGAGGCTGAAGAAAAAGTTTTCCCTGACTTATCTATTGATACAAGTGCAAATTCTTTGAAGCAATTGTTTGCTGGTTACAAAATTGTTCAAGTAACTGTAGACATAAAGGATTATCTCAAGTATCAATATATTCAAGATGAATATCTAGATGTTCAACTACCCTGTGATTGGAATACATCAGTTGGTAGAAAAATTGCCAACCTTCTTTTAGAAGAATTTGAGGCCTTTAAATCATCTACTATTTTTACAGAACGTGCTGGTCAAGAATACGGAAAAACTGTTTTAGACGGTTTTATCAAAGCTGCACAAGAAGTTTTGGAAAACGGTGGAACTCTTAGAGACTTTGAATCTGCTCAATACGATGTGCTAAAGAAAATTAGAATTGATGACATGGCAAATTTAATTCTTGAGTATAACGATTATCGGATCTGGCAAGCGGCATTACCGAGTAAATCGAAAGCAGTTGAATATGCTTTTAGTACAGCATTAAGACTGATATGCCGTATTAAGTAAGTTAGTGGACAAAAGTGTTTCATGTTCGTTGCGAGCGTTCTTTGTAGCGTGCCGTTTGGTGCTAGCCGTGGCGTCAGTCATAGTCAGACTGAAGCAATCGCAGGGGTTTGCTATTGCTTTAGTCTGCTGGAAGAACCGTATGGACAAAGGGTAGCCTCACAGAACTAACAAAGCAGATACGGGTTTCCCCTTAGGATCTGCGCTTTGCGATCGCCGTACGTTCCGTATGCTCGTAGCATGGTACACAAACGCAATTACCTTGATTACGATTATTTATGTCCACTGACTTAGTCTTGATTTAAAGCACTTACAAGTAATAGAATACCCAGCCGTCGTGGTTCACCAATCCTCAAAGAACTGCTCAAAAATCATCGGTTTTACTAAGATACATATCAAACGGCTGGGCATTTTCTTTTTTGGAGTTCCCTAAGGACTAGAGAAAATTAGTCATAGTTACTAGTGATTTTAAGATTCCCGACAACTTTGGCGAAGTCGGGAATCTTGTGATTCACGGTCATGGGTAGCATGCCCGTAGGGCTTATGATTTAATGATTAAAACATTTCAAAGAAGGCATCATCTAACTCATAACCTAGGAGTTGTGCCATCGACTGGAGGCGAGATTTACTAGGAATACCCTGCTGTTGTAACCAATCGTTTAAAGCAAACAGCTTGTGCATTAAAAAGATTTCTAAAGCTTCAGGATTATACTGAATTCCTTCTTTGGTACTGAACTGGTGCGGGACAAGCATTGCTGCATAACGGGCAAATTCGCCAGTTTTCCAATCAAGTAAAAATGGTAACCAAGGATAGCGAGTATCTAAACGGATAAACCAGAGCCGCACCTCTGGAATTTCTGAAAGTTCCCGTGGATCGCCTGGTTCCAGAGTATAGTCGATATCAAAATGCAGTTGCTGCTCGTAGGATGCGATCGCGCCTTGCGCGGCTCCCTGCTGGAGCATCGCGCCTTGCGCGGCTCCCTGCTGGAGCATCGCCCCCTCTTGCAGCAATTTTTCAATCTCTGTGACTACGGGGGACAGATCCAAGGAGTTAATGCAGTCGGTGTTGAGTGGGATAGTGATTGTCATTGAAAGAGCAGCTAGGGGGTTATGCTCAAGAGTATGATCGAGAATCCACAGTAGCAGCTTTCGACTATTCACGCTACATATACTGTCAGATTCTCAACTAAAACGCCAATCACTGCAAAAATTCTCGCTTCATATCCTCAAGTGACAGTTTTTGCCTGCTTTAAACTCTTGCCTTGCCTTCTAAATTATTGCCAAAAACTCTGGATTCATGTTTAGGGATAATGACTGTTATGGGAATCTATAGTGAATTGCATCTGCAAAAAATACAGCCCTCGCTAACCCTCCACTTGGTAAAGGACACAACAGAAGACAATTGACTGAAGAACTATTACAACAAGACAAAAATAAAAAGATGTGATTTTACTTATTTGGTGATGGTAGCTTTATTTGCTGCGCCCGACGTACTAGCGTTAAAGTAGACGTTTGCAGCCATTTTAAGCTAAAGTTGTAATGAGTTCATTTTATATTGAAAGGGTGAAAAACCATTACTCAACCAGCACAAAAACTCTTCACCCCCCTAGTGATGTCCGCACTCATCAACAGCAAAAACACTGCTAAAGCGGAGCTAACAGGGTGCAAAATGTTGGATATATAAAATAACAAATAAACACTTCCCAGGGAAAATTAACCCATCAGTTAATAAACTTTAAGATATGCAAAAGCAAACGATATCAACAAAACCTATTCGTTCATTGGAAGATGCTCTTGAGCAGTGTCAGGTACTGGGTATGCGCGTTAGCCGTCAGCGTCGCTTTATCCTAGAACTACTTTGGGAAGCAAGAGAGCATCTTTCTGCCAGAGAAATTTATGATCGCCTGAATCACGAAGGTAAAGAGATTGGGCATACCTCTGTTTATCAAAATTTAGAAGCGTTATCCAGCCAAGGCATCATTGAATGTATTGAACGTTGTGATGGACGTTTATACGGCAATATTAGTGATTCCCACAGTCATGTTAACTGCTTGGATACAAATCAAATATTGGATGTTCATGTAGAACTACCAGAAGAATTTATCCGTCAAATTGAAGAACAAACAGGAGTGCGGATTACTGAGTATAGTATTAACTTTTATGGTTACCGTAATTCGCAAGAGAGCAAATGAGGGTTGATAGTGAGTTGCGCCCAAGTGCAACCACTACCAGTTACCAATTACCAGATTCACTTTAGTTATCGTCATCGCCTACAACCGTTTCGCTATCTGCATTTTCAATGACTCCAGAAGGGAGTGGATTGTGAAATAGTTCCAACCAAAGAAACTACGCTCATTTGTCTAGCTTATTTACGACTAAAGTAAAAAAGGCTTGCGTTTTTAAGCAGATTATGAGCGATCGCCCTTTAAGATTATTGTTAATAGACCACGACCCCATCTTCCGATTAGGGCTAAAAGTAGCTTTGGAAGAATTCTCCAACTCACAGGTGGTATCGGAGGCAGACACAGACACTGCTGCATTGCAGATTTTAGCCAAACTTGCACAAGAAAATCCAAACCAAGTCAATTTAGCCGTTTTGGAATTGGGGAATAGTCGCTTTGTTTCTAGCCAGCAACTGGGTTTACAACTCTGTCGCCATTTAAAAACCCAGTACCCCAATCTGCCATTATTACTTTTAAGTTCTGTTCAAGAACAAGGACTACTTCTAGCAGCAAAAGCTGCTGGGGTTGATGGTTACTGTCCTAAAGGAACTCCTATTTCTGAATTAGTCACCATTATGCACGATGTGGTGGCAGGTGGTTCATCCTGGAATTGGGAGATGGGAAAACAGAACATGAGGATTTACAGAAGCGAGGATGCAGGATATGCTCTTGAAAACCTCACGTCTTCTGAACTTCCTTTTGCTCTGTTACGGAAGCGTGTACGGTTATCAGGGATTGGGTACATCAACGTCACTTTGACACAAGTGACAGCACAATTACAAGTTCCCGGATTAGCATTATTAGATCGGGCAGTGTTAGCTGGGCAAAGACGAGAATTGCTAGCAGCGCGTTGGCTGCTGAATCGATTATTAGCTTCATCACTGGAAAGGCGACAGGAGGTACAGTCGCATTCACGTAATGTTTCTGCAAGCAATAATTTCGCATCTGCACAGTTGCAGTCTGCGATAAATTCTCTGCCAAGTACTTCTGTTTCCAAATCTGACTCACCAGCTTCTGTGCTGAGTCCTAGATCATTACAAGCGGCATTATTTGCATCCTGTCTTACCAAACTTCAGCTTCCTTTACAAAATGTGACAGCTACTCCTTTAGAAATTGATATTTTACGTGAAGACAAAAAACGTGATTTACTTTATCTTATTTTACAAAAAATTGCTGACGCACTAGATGAAATGCGTGCTTCTGTGGTAGAGATAAGCCAATTATATGAATTAAAAAGTACTGTATTGCTGGATGTATGGCAATCAGTAACGACGAGCTTTTTTGGGAAATTTTCTCGGGTGCGAGTAGACAATAATAATTTAGAAATAGTTACTTTTCTTCTGCAAGATGCGGCTGTAGTGCGTTCAGAAATTCTCAATCAAATTCCTCTGGTTGAGGAGTTATTTTCCTATCTCCTATTTCAAAGAAATTTGCAAATTGATAATACTTCCTATCCTGCAGGTAGCTTTGAAGCAAAGGAGTATGCAGAAATGATTCTGGAGAATCTCTTGATTCAGGTAGGCAATGGTGTTATGCAACCGTTGCTCAACTCTTTAGCAGATGTAGAAGAAGTGAAGCAAAATTTTTATGATCGTCAATTAATTTCCATACGAGAAATTGAACGATTTAGAAATAATTTGTCGTGGAGATATCGGCTCAGGAATTATGTGAATGAGCCGAAAGCAATTTTTGAAAGCCGCTATGAGCTATTTGTCTTTGCACCTCGCGGTATTGCCACAACTTCCATTTATGCACCGCGCGGACAAGAGTTAACGCAACTTTCTGGTATTCCGCTAGTTGTCACGTTAGCAATAGAATTTCGTGATGCGATCGCTCCTCGTATACAATCTATTTTATCCTTGTTTGGAAGCGGTGTTGTCTTTGTTCTCACGCAAGTTATTGGGCGTGGTATCGGTTTGATTGGTCGTGGTATTCTTCAAGGAATTGGCAGTGTTTCTTTAAGGGAAAAAAAGAATAAAAAGTTATGATTTGGCAATACTTGAGAAAGACACACAACACAGAACTTTAAGGCAGAATGAAGCACTGGACAATTCCGCCTTAGAGTTCTTAGTACTGAGTTTTACCCAGTTTTTCACTTTTCACAAATGCCTAATCAACGGAAGTTGATACTAACTGCGTAGCTTGATTCTTAGACACTTGTGCATCCAACTTGGGTGTTGGTATATGCTTCATTTCCCAAACTTTTAGCAGAATTAGGTATTCGTAGAAAGCTTGCAATGTACACCAAGTAAACCCAGCGCGTCCGTCTAAGCAGCCACCTAAGATAAAATACATATACAAAAAACGTATGATTGGTCTAGCTGGTAAGCGCAAGGACAAATTTTTTAAGGCGTGGCGTCGTTCGACTTCTGACTTGCCAAAAAATAGATCTTGCCAGCTAACTGTTCCGTTCTCTAACTGATAAACAGTTTCTCTGGCTTCATCTGTGGAGTAACGGTTGTGTTTATCAATCCAGCGGCTGAACCCCTTGCCAGAAGTATAATGAGGGTATGTTTCTTTCAAAAAGCCTGTTGGACCGTCACAAACTTCTCGTTCTGTATGACCATAATCTGTAAACCAGACTTTACCGTGGCGGAAAAGGCGCAGTTGGTAACGAGGATATTGGGTACTGCGGCGAATCCAAGAATTCATGAACATGACGCGTTCAGCGGCATAGTAGCCGATGTAATCTGGATTACGACTCGCTTTTTGGCATTCCGCGAACAGTTCTGGCGTCATGCGTTCGTCAGCTTCTAGAATATAAACCCATTCATGCTTGGGAGATATATTTTCTAGCATCCAAGTACGTTGACGACCGTGGCTTTCAAAAGCGTGCTGAACTACACGAACTGGATAGCGGTTGGCTATTTCGACGGTGCGATCGCTACTGCATGAGTCTACAACAATAATGTCATCTGATAGCATCGCCGATTCAATACAAGCGGCGATGTCTATTTCTTCGTTATAAGTCAATATGTAAATTGAAAACATTCGCAATCTTAATTGATATGACTTGTCTTGTGCGGAATTTTACTTTGTTCTGGTAAATATATGCAAGTCAACTAAGATCATCTTCATCAGGAATTAATAAAAGTGGCAGTATGAGCTTATGAGAATGTAAGTAAGTCGTACTGCCTTCAAAATAATGGACTAGCGTGCAGGCATTTTGCGTTTACCACCTAGAGCATTCATACCTTTTAATCCTGACCAGCCGATAATAATGTAAGCAATAGACAACAGCAAACTGCCTATAACAATTCTCAAACCGGGCTTCCAATTGTCTTCAGCTTGTTTTATCAGTTCATCCCGACGAGCGCGAATTTGCCCTAATCTTTGAGTTGCAAGTTGCTGTGGATCACTTTGTTGGGCTATGAATTTGTCAAGTTCTTGAGGATTGGCTTTGAACTTCTTGAGCAAATCTTTTGTAGCTGGGGGAATATTGGGGTTATTCAGTGCTTGCTGATAACGCTGATTATCTTGAAGAAGTTCAGTATATTGTGCTTTGACTTGGGCTTTCTGCTTCTCTACAGATGCTTTGACTTGATCGTTACCCAATTGAGCTTTGACTTGGTTAAGCTGAGTTTCCAATTGCTTTTCTGCTATTTGTGCATCCTTGGTGATTTGCTCTACTGCTTGAGTTCTTTGATAAATGATATTCCCAGCATGGACAGGAGCAATAATCAAAAAGAGTAATCCCAAGATACTTGATATTACAAGAGCTGGCATTCTCAAGTCTATAGACTGGGGTTGAGTACCATCATCAAAACTGTCAATCCAATAGCCAGTAAACAGCATACCCAATCCTACCAATGGCACGACTCCTCGATCAACCAAACTTCCTGCCCATCTGAGTTGCAACAGCTTATCGGTTGGGCTGAAGTCAAGGCTTATAATCAAAAAATCAATCAAAAAGGACAATATTAAAATTATCCCAATCACTTTGAGTGTGCGGGCTGCGATCACAGCACCGAAACGGTTATTCATAGTTTTTTGTCCGTAGTTCTAACAAGTGAAGATTCTATATAAAGGTACTGGAATATTGTTCCTATCAGGCTACCTATTGTTTATGATTCCGAGATTCTTTTTTGGGTGATATATTTTCTACTCTTTGATGTCAGTCACACCACGGTAGCATCTCGATTATAGGTTGTCTTCAGAAAATTTTTGTGTAAAAAAACACCGCCAAGCTGTGATACTGTTGATACCTGTAGTAAATATTCCATTAGCAGGCTTAGGATACATTTTTATGGTGTGATGGGTGGAGTGTAGGGCAAAAAATCACTACAGACTCTCGTCACAACAAATCAGTTTAGTGCTTAAGTTTGAGAATCTCTTCCCAAATTGGCAAATCCTCTGGGCGATCAATATCAGCCAAGTGAGGTAAGTCAGCGACTGATAAATTCAACGTCTGAGCAATACTTATAGTCTGATGGAAGACTTGAGAGGTTCCCCAGTCTATATTGATAAATAATTCTGGCACAGGATGCTGCAAACCAATTAAATAATACCCACCATCAACTGCTGGACCAAGGACAAGCTCGGATTGTTGGAGTCGTGCAAAAGCTTCTGCTAAAATCTGGTTATTGACACCAGGGCAGTCGGTACCGATAGTTATGACTTTTTCTGCACCTGATTGAAAGGCATTCAAGAAAGATTGTGCCATCCGCAAACCCAAATCTCCCTCACCTTGAGGTTGGTAAATTAAGTCATATCCTAGCCACTCTTGCATAAGTTGCAAATCACCACCTACGAACCGCACTTCAAAAGATATGGCGGAAGTCTTTTGCAACTGTTTAACCTGAGATAGTGTGTGTTCTGTCATTTGACGCTGAAGATTTGCTGCACCTTCAGTTCCCAAAGCAGGTATCAGTCGAGTTTTTGTCTTGCCTGGTTCTGGATAGCGAGTGAAAATGATGAGATGCTGTTTTGTGGTTTTTGGTAGATTTAGCACGAGATGTCTTCTTGAAATCAATTAAAAATATATAGCAATTCTAAATGAGTTGTTAACTTATTAGTTAAGGGAGGGAACGCTTAACAGGGAACACAACGACCACGCTCAGTGCATCGCAGGGAACAGATTTTTCACAAATGATTTAAAACTGCTATATTAATAGCAATACTTACCATCTTTGTCGGGTTTATCGTTTTCTTTTGCCGTTCTCATTGCACCTAAGATTGTAGAAATATAGACGCAACGCTTAGCTTTCCCACCAGACTTACTAGATAAAGTTATTCGTCTGAACGGCGGAATAAAATGACCTCTCTCATCAAATTGAATTTGTTTCACACCATTGGACTTATCTGAAGTTGTTTCCGCGTCTAGACGTACATTGGAATCTAAGTTATTCCAGATAGTGTTAGCTGGGTTTTTTGGAGGATAAACTGCCCATTGCACAATATCGTTTTGTTCGCGAAAACTAACTTGCCAAGTTAATTTGTTTTTGATAGCTTGGCTTTGAGCTTGGCGTATAGCAAGATAAACTTCGTTTTGAGCAGTGTTGAGGCGCTGAGTATCGATAAAAGCTAGCCAACTTGGAACTGATATGGCAGCTAAGATACTAATTATGACAACACTTACTAAAAGTTCTAGTAGCGTGAAGCCATTGCTAGAACAATTCTGCTTATTTTTGAACTTATTTAGCAGATAAGAATCCATTGCCTTGGACTCGTATACTTGCCTGAGGAAAATATGTTTTATTATTCTCATTAAAATCTATATTATTGTTTTGAAGACGAGCGAGGGCATTACCACGTAAATAAATTTCTGCTACGGTATTTTCTGAGTCTACGCAAACGTAAAAGCCACGTGTTCTAACATTTTTAGTGGCAACAGCATCTCCACTCCCAGAAAATTGTGGCAACTGTTGACCTATAGTGCAACTTGGAGGTGCTGGATTGGTAGTATCATTTATCGTAGTTTGCTCAATGTAATCAACTAAAGCTACAATATCTTGTGTGTAAGCTTCGTCTTTCTTTTTTGTCCATTGATTCATCTTACTTTTCAGATTGCCTGAAGCTTGGATATTAAACATCTGAAAGCCTTTATCTCGCTGAAGTTTTTCATTCTTTTTTTCAGTAGAATCATAGCCATCTCTTATTTGAAATCTACCAATTCGAGCAGCTTTAGACCATGTAGAGTCATTATCTTTAATCAAATAATAGGCAACTAAAGAGTAGAAAAATATATCTTTTTCCATTTTAGAAGATTCTTTTGAGATGATTTGCCGTTTCCAGAATACAAGAACGGGAAAAAATTGATTTTTATCATTATCCTTGTTCTTTGGTAGTTGCTGCCTAATTTTATTAATGCCATCAGCATCATATATATAGACTGACTGCTGCAAGTCTCGCGCAATATAATCAAGTGCTGCTTTGATTTCTTGCTCGGTATCTGCCTTTGCTTGCTCTTGTCGTTCAGTTGTCATAATGTTAATCATGAATCCTAGCAAAGGTGTGATCACAAGGGTAGCGATGACGATGCCTACTAGCAACTCAATCAAGGTAAAGCCATCACATTTGTTTGTCACACGAAAAAGTTTTAGCCGCTTAATGAAAAGCCATAAGAAATTCATAATATTGATTGACTCGGAATAGTTACCGAGATTTAGCAATGAGACTTAGGATTAGGATTGTTAGCAGGAGGTTTCAGGCGCTGACAGAAATCACTAAATGTTGTTACTTTACTTGATATTTCTGTTGTCATTTCTACTAAAGGTGCTTGGATGGATATTAAACCTGTCCCTTTAGTGAAAGTTTCTGCTTGTTTAATTCCTGGGTCTTTCGATGCCTTCAATGTGATGCTAGGCTTATTGAAAGCGTCTCTTCTGTACACTCGCAACCCCAATCTATAGCCATCTTCGGGTTTATCGGAAGTTGGATTATACCCAAATCCCTGAACAATCATGTCTTTGAAGTTATCACTTGTACAACCTCCCGTATCTCCATCTACGCAATATAACTGAGATGATGGAGTTGCAGGAGAGATTTCGCATAAGCCAGTTCCAGTTGTAGGACAAGTCAGGGTTCCGGAAGGTGCATCTGGCGAAGGTGGATCGGTAGTGTGTGCTGTGCTTTTTGTTACGATGGGTGGTGGTGGAATTGTGCTAGATCTAATCCCATCAATATAAGTTTGAGCAGCGTTAGTTGCTAACTCAATACGTCTTGCTTGTAACCGTGTTGCGACAGAGAAGATAATGACAGGTGCGATCGCCACTAGTAAAATCCCAACAACAACGACTGCTATTAATGATTCAATGATGGTAAAACCTGACTGACTAGATGAAGATGCTTGTTGCTGTTTTTGGTGAATCATAACATTAACAGTTATCAGTTACCAGTTATCAGTTATCAGTTATCAGAGATTCTAGTTTTCTTGAGGATTGAGAAAAGGATTTTTGCTATCTCTTCAGCATTTTCATGGATACTGTTAAATGCTTTGTCATCAATATACCCTGTGTCTTTTAAAAGGGACAACCAATACTTACTTTCAAGACATTCTTTGTAAGCAATAGAATTTTTTGCAGAAAATTCTGCTGGTGATATAGCTCCATTTGCTTCCGCAATATTGGCTCCAATTGATGTTCCACTTCTAATTAATTGTTTTGATAAAATAAATTCTTTTTTCTCTTGAGTCAAATATTTATAAGCATTTACAATCCTGATAGCAAACTTATACGCTTTCTCATATACCAAACTGTTCATAGCTTATTGATAACTGTTTACTGTTCACCCTTCGGGTTCGCCAGATGCCTACGGAGGGAAACCCTCCTGCAGCACTGGACTCACTGTTCACTGATTTAAGAACATGTACCGCGTTGATCTTGGCTAATGGTGTAGTTACCATTAGGATCTTGAGCACACAACAAAGTTTTTATCCAAGCATCATCTCGTCCGACTTCTCTGTAAAACTCATTCGGCTTGTTTGTTACGGGTGTTGTAAAGTGTAGAGAGAATAAGTCAGGTGGCTGATTCAGCAAGGCTGTATCATAACTCCAGAAACGATTGGGCGGAGTAAAAAAGGGTGTACGACTTGGATTTTGATTGGAAGGATTGCTTCCATCAATAATTGTTTGCCAAGGAGCAGTGGCATAATTACTGTGTTTAAATTGGATAAAAGAACCAGCTACTGTGTGGCTTACGCCTTTCCAGTTTTCTAAGTAACGTACAAAGTTTTCCAAACCACCATTGCTTTCTGTTGGGCGTCCCGGCGTGTTACCTTGAGCGAATATGAGATTTGTTTCTGTATTTGTGGCGGTTTGCATCTTGTAGTCCTCCTTTCTCTCTTCGCGAAAACCGAAGCGAAAATTATCAGATAAAACTGTAATTGCATCAGCAACAACTACTGCTGAACGCCAAGTTTCACCAGTGTTGCAACCAGGAAACTGACTTGGGCGACAGCCGAAGTTAGAATTAAGTGATTGACGCGCGTAGAATTTATTACTCCAGTCTTTTTCTCCTTTTAAGGAGTTGTCTGTGAACTCTTCTTGGGTGTGAACATTGAAATTCCCTTTGATGTAAACTGGCAGGTTAGAGACTAAAATGAGTCCTTTTTCTTCTGCCTTGTAGGTAGCGTTACGGCTTAAGTTACTCCCATTAATCAGCATAATGGCATTTGGTCGGCGAGTTGAATCTAATTTGAAGTCAGTAGCACTAACATCTAAATTGTTGGGTTCACTATCGTCGGGGAGTGCATCATCACGAGTGGTGTAAATAATTCCACTATTTGGAAATAGAAACTCACCACCACTTTTTGATTTTCTGCGTAACAAATCCAAATCTAAGATAGTGGCGCGAATTTCTAACGGTTCACGCGGTTCAACTGCTTTAATCTCTCTTGCATCAATAAAAGCAGTTTCCATAATAGCGCCATGAGGAATCACAGCATCTGTGGGATTACCAATAGTACGATCAAGAATTTTCAAGGCGCATATAGCAGAATCAACTGCTGATTGTTCTGCAAGCGTAAGAGGCTTACTAGCTGAAATGTTGTTCAAAGCATCCTGTAGTGGTTTATTCACCCAGCGTCCGTTTCGGTATTTTAGCTTTGCTTGGTAATTCAGCACATTCTCGTAACCTGTGGTTGAGAGAGATGAAGCTGAGTAGACAACACCGTTGTTCGAGTCACCTGGATTATTACTAACATTCGGTAGCCCAGTTAAGTCTCTATTTGTATTTCTTAAGCTAACGTCTGGTAAATCTTTCTGGTTTATGGCTGTTGTGCTATTTGTAGGATTGTAATAGCTGCTGACACAAGCAATTGGTTTTTGATAGTCAGTTGGTGTTTTTGGATTGTAGGAATCATCTTGGTAGTGATAAACTGCTGTAGCTCGCATTCGTAGATAAGGTGTCTTCTCATCGGGCATAGTATCTGGTGGATCTGCTATGGTATCTGGTTTTGGATCTGCGATCGCATTAGCAAATTGAGCACTACCGCCACTGGAAGTGTAACGACTAGATAAGTAAATTCCTGCACCTGTGACGACTCGCAAACCCCCGACGACATCCAGAGAACTTTGGGGTTTGTGTGCTGCTGACTTTTCCCAAAACTCGTCTCGGTTTGTCGCTCCTAAATCCTCTAACTGGTATGCTTGAGAGAAGCGCTTGCGAGTAACAGTGCTATTCTTTCCCTTGCTATCAACATCCCATTCTTTACCAGTAATAGTCTGTCCTTCGTCTGGTGAACTCACAAATTTACTTTTGGTTGTGTCGTACCATAATTGAGGTAAATTATTGCCAACTAAAAGGCGATCGCCTATTTTTTGCTCTTTATCTGCTTTTGCTTGTTCTACTGGTTCTGTTGCAGGTAGATAAAGTTTATTACCGTTATCTTTCATTCCTATTTCGGCATAATTCGTAGCCGTTTTACCATCAGCCGGATTGAAGGGAAACACCCATTCATCCACTGGTCTTAAAGAGTTTCCTTTTCCTTGAAGAGGACTATTTGTTTCATAGTCGTAACTTCGATATTTTAGTGGATTACTACCTTGTGGTATTTCGGCGTATGGAACACGACGTGTCTTTTTTTTAAAGTAAAGTTTGAGATTTTTCTCACGAACTTTGGCAGACTCTAAAGTAAAGTCTTCTGCTAAATCCCGTTCTATTTTCTGTTGCACTTCATCAGGAAGCTCTGCGTTATTTGGATATGCACTATTTGTTGCTTGCACTAACCGATCAATTCGTTTTGCATACCCCTCATCATTATAAGCTGCCGTGTTTCCGTAAACAGATGTAGGTACAGTTTTATTTGTGTTGTTTATAACCTGACTTTCAATTGTGCTGTTAGGTACATAAGATTGGTCAAACAAATCTACTTGCACATCACCATGACTGGAATTGTCTGTTACTCTACTATCTATTACATTTCCAGCGACAATAATTTTGCTATTTACCTCTTTGAAATAGCATGATTTCGGACTACTAACTAGATATAACTTGATAGGCTGAGCCAGTCTTGTTGTTAGCAAATTACCATTTGTGAAGACACGTCCATTTAGACTGATACCTTCTTGCGAAGCAATTTCTAAATCATCTTCATAGACAACTGCATTGTTAGTGAGGGGTATTCTTTCTTGCTCTCGGTCTTGCTGATATTCTAGAGCGACAAAGCCTTTATTACCTCTAAATGTTTCATATTTATTAGTATTTAATATTGTTAAATCTGTGATTGGCACAGTTGTAGTATAAACAAAAATACTTTTTTTTAGCTTTTCACCGAGTTTATACCAACCATTGGCACTTACTAAGTTCGCGCTAGTCGTAGCTAAATTTTGACATTCGTTACCAACAGTACCTGTGTCCATCGGTTGTGTTCTTGCTTTTAAGAAATTTCCGGGTTGATTACTAGTTGGAGTCCGAAAGTAAATACCATAGAGAGTGTAACTATCAAACTTACCGTTATTGTCCGTATCTACAGGATATTTCCAAACAGTTTGTAGAGTATCGTCGCCTTGAACAAGTTTTAACTGTGTCTCATCACCAAAAGTAAATTCGTTAAGGTTATTATTGATAAGTTGTTCAAGTGAAAAATCTGAAGGAATTGAGGACTCTAACCTCGAATCTCCAAATAACTGTTCTATTTTTGCTTTTGCTCTTTCAATAGCAGGGTTAGCTGCATTCAGGACAGCCTCATTCACTCGGACATTACTAGCATTTTTTGCCCTTTCAAAAGACCGAAATAAAATAGCAGTTGTCATCAACACAACCACCAATGCTACCATTGCGACAGTTGGTAACACAAAACCAGCATTTACACTTGAGGGTTGTTTTTTATTATTGACTAGTATTGCCCGTAATAGCCGAAGAATTTGTTTTTTAATTGTAGATACAAAAATTTTACTAATTTGTCTATAAAACCTCTTGATTTTCTTTAATCTCCAACGATAGTGAAACATAAGTAGTTGACTGCTAAAATTTCTCATAAAAAAACCGCAGATGCACGAACTTTGCACACAGATAATTTATCTGCATACTCTGCGGAAAGTCGCCCAGAGGGCGTCTACATCTGCGGTTCTAAATACCTCTAAACCAGTATTTCAACTTCAGGTAACTTTGTAAAAATACTATGAAAGCAAGCTTATATTACCCACTTTTAGAGAAAACATACCAATCTCGCAAAAATGATTACTTATACGATTTCTCAGGAAGCCTGCAATTGAGACAAATCCCCGGTAACTAAGATTTTGCACCATGCTCAAGAACCCAACCTCGTCCGCCTCGGAATCAATTCCGAGGCTCACAGTCCAAGTCTACTAAAGTAGACTCAAAGGCTTATGCAGTCGTCTTTAGACGACTTTTACTATCAGACTGGGGTTTAAACCCTAGGCGGTTGTTGGCAGGAGTGCAAGATATGAGCGCCCAAGGGGCGCGATTACACGCCCGCAATGAATAAAAGAAACACCTTTTTCCCTATTCCCGTTCGGACGTTCGGCGAAGCTATCTCCTGAGCCCTGAGTCCCAAAGGGACACGCTGCGCGTTCGCCCTCTGGGCGTGCGCTTTGCGCATACGGGCACGGCTTGAGGCCGAACGGAGACGCTACGCGAACGACGCCGCTCAGCTTCCGCTCAGTCGAGCCGCTGACGCTCACCTTGGCGTTGCATGTTGCCTGGTAAGATAACAAAAATTAGAAAAGCACTGGAGTATCCCTGATCTCCAGTGCTTAAAGGCAACAACTCTTACTCAAAATTAGAATACCCAGGAAAATATAATTAGAATTGCAGAAAAAAAAGCACTGGGTACGGATAAACCCCAGTGCTCAAGGACGACTTACACGATTTACTATCAATCCAGAATTAGAATACCCATACAAGTGCACGGGTTAAATCAACACCGAATCAAGGCTTGAACGTGTTGACACGTTAGGGCTAGCCTTTGCCCCTACCGCAGGCGTGTATTTTATGCAAGTCAGAAGCGCTATGCTCAGCTTATGTTTTGGCTAAAATAACTAAATAAGCTTGCTACCACACTGTATGGACTCTTTAAACGACGATTCCAAGTCAAGATTCCTAGAAGATTTACAGTCAGCTGTGAATAATAGCGAAAATGACAACATTCTGGGTCTGAGCGTATTATCCGATACTATAGAACTTATAGAAAAAATTGTCACCCGAATCAGTCAATCTGCTCAGATAGGTGAGCAAAGCGAAAATACTAAACACAAAGATAGTCTGATAAAAACATCCCTTGAGCTTAACTATAATGAAAGACCAGAAATGGAAGAGACAGTAGAGCTATTGTGCGAGCAAGTAGAAACTTTCAAGCAACTGCTGTACCACAAACACTTAGAACAGCAAGAGATACAGCAAGAGTTGGATCAAACAAACGAGGATTTGTTAATTGCACTTAATTCACCGTGCCTAACACTTAATTCGGCGATAGTATTAGTTAAAGAAATTTTGGTCAGTAAAAAGCCGATAATTGCTGAAACTTTCGCAACACTCCTTAGTGCTATCTATAATTCGACTGTCGAACCACAAGAGTTAGAGCATAAAGAAAAATCAAATTATCCAAAACTTTTGATAAGCGCTCCAGACAATTGTATGTTAATTAATAATCAGGCATATCAAATTCAAAGCGCAGCGGTGATAAAGCAAGCTCGTGAAATTCGGGCGAAATCTCAAATCCTGAGAAAGCAATCGAGTGAAATTCGCGCGAAATCTAGAGAGTTGAAAGCTCAGTTCATGGAACTGGGAACTAAATTTATTGGTTCTCAAGCTTCATTCAAGCTCCGTGAGCAGAATTTTAGCCACACACAAAAGCCGAAAGCAATTGAGCTGGCGGACGTTAGTCCGCCAGCTCAATTGTTCAATTTTGAAGATAGTTCTTGTGAGTGTACTTTTGTGTGGTAACTAGGGTGACGCGCGCGGTGAGCGATCGCTTCTTTCTACCATACCGGCGATAGCTAGCCCCTAAGGGGCAAAGCTCGCCGGGGGGAGTATCCCCCCGGCAGACTTTGGCGCTGCGCAAACGCTCCTGCCAAGGGCAGATCGCCCGAAGGGGGGTGCGCTCAAATCAACCTGGAATAAAGACTTGAACGTTAATTAAAATCCCGGTACTGCCACTACCTGAGTTACCAATCAGGGAATTCTAAATCTGAACGGTAATTTGTAGAGATTATCCGTGAACATGAAATAACAGAATAAAGAATCAATCACTACTTTTAGAGTGCTTTTGTACTGTTAGCACATATATTTCTTAGGACTTACGCACTACTAAAAACAATGGGTTGCGTTCGCTTTCCAAAGGTCGCTGCGGACTATGGTTACGTTGTTCGTGCGTAAGCCCTGTTAATGTAAAATTTCCCATGCTTAGGAGTTAGAAAATATTTATGTTTCTCATAGTCGAAAAAGAGATATATCAGATAGAAAATCAGGAACAGGCGGTTATGAATTTAGAAAATATGCACGAAACACTTAATGAACTAGAAGCCCAGAAAAGCCAAATTGAAAGGACTATAGCAAGTATACGACTGGATATCAGTGAAAGAAAAGAAAAACTCCGCAAAGTCGAATATGATATATTTGGTGATATCGATGAACGCGCCAGAAAGTGTCTGGAACTTGAAAAATCTATATCACTACTCAATTTCAATTTATCGAAATATCAAGCAATGCTTGTAGATGTAGAAATAAAGATACCTCCGCTACAAAAGCGGATACAAGATTTAAATCAGCATCTGCAATTACTACAAAATACCAATGAGATAAGACAGGCTTTAGAGCCATTTATCGAACTTGAACAGCAGTACCTAGAAAAGCGCGATGAAATTGACCAAATGCTTAGAAGCAAAGGTCATTATTTAGGACTTAAAGCGCTCCCTGCGACGCAGAGACTCATTAGGAAAGGGACTGAATACGAGCTACGAAGCACATTGCACGGTTAATATAAAATCGGTCATTTTCTTAACCAATGGTATGCACAAAACCCCACCTACGGCGTGTGTAGGTGGATTTTTATCATCTTCTGATGAGAAGTCTGCTGTTGTCAGCCCCTTTCCTAGTAAGAAAGAGGTTTCGGTGATGTCACACTCTTAATAATGATTCAAGTTAATACCAGCTTCTTTCGCCATTGCTTCCAACCCTTTAACTTCTAGGGTTTTGATTGCTTTGGTAGATAAGCGCATTCTGATCCAACGTTTTCCGCCTTCCCACCAAATACGCTTGTTTTGCAGGTTAACTTGCTGAAGGCGCTTGGTACGACGGTGGGAGTGGGAGACAGCAAAGGCGTTATTTGCCTTTTTACCTGTTAATTCACAGCGACGAGACATTGTCAGAAACTCCTATTTTTTCTTTAGCACAATGTCCCATTATATGTCTTCTTCTCGTTGTCACGCTTAGCCTCGTTGTCAGGCTCAGCCTGATAATATCAAGTTCGTTTGATTACTTACAATAAAGAAGACCTCACCCCCCGCCCCTCACGCCAGGTGCTAAGAAAGCGGGAAGCCCTTCGGGTATCTCCTGCGGAGACGCTACGCGTAAGTCCCAAAGGGACACGCTTACGCGAACGCCCTTGGCGTGCGCTTTGCGCTTACGCAGTCGCCTAGGTCGGGAAACCCCTTCGGGTATGCGCAAAGCGCACGCCTGGAGGGCGAACGCCAGATGCCTGCGGAGGGAGACCCTCCCGCAGCACTGGTCTCACCTCCTGCAGCGCTGTCTCACCGCCTCCGGCGTCTACAAGTCGGGAAACCCGAACGCCCTAGTGGGAACGGCCACGCCTTACGGTGAGTCCAGCGCTGTCTCACCAGATACCTAGGTCGGGAAACCCTCATCAAGTACTGGCTCAACGGACAGGTGCGCGACTGTCGGGAAACCCGCCCACGGCACTGTCCTCCCCAACGCACTGGCTCTCCTTATTAAGGAGAGGGGGGAAGTTCTTCGTTTTTTATAAGTGTTCATCCGAACATGATATAACGCATTATTAGGTGGCTCTGGCTCCTGTTATGATGAGGCAGAGCCTCACTGTATACATTCCCCGGCAAAGCCAGGGAACGAGAGACACCAGAGATAAGCTGCTGTCAAACTACTTTGTGGCTTCTTGCGTTAGCTTGGTAAGCACCTCATTGGAACGCTCAACGAAAGATTTCATTCCTTCAGCGTCAAAACCTTTTTGAGACATCAGTGCCAAATCATATACATGTTGGCAAACTAAGTTCACTAGCTGTCCGTTAGGTGAGTGAACATCATCTTGAATAATACTACCTTGACTCAGATTCGCTAAATTTTGAATCAATGGGTGAGCAGTATTGACTAAGAACACGTGATCTTCGGGAAAATCTGCTGCTTGCTGCTGCATTAAAGCGCTCATTTCCCGCATGCGGCGCAAAAATTCTGGCAAAAGCACCATTGCTGGTGGCGTTCCTTGTGGATCGTCTGCTTTTAAAGCTTCGGTACGAATATTCAGCTTGGGTTTGTTGAGCGCTTTCTCAAACAGCTCTTTGATCACCTCACTTTTGGTTTTATTCGTCTTGGGATCAACAATTTCCCCAGCTTTGTCTTGATCCAGCAGGGTGCTATCTAAATCGGAGTCTACCCGTGTAAATTTAACATCCTGATATTCCCTCTCCAAGAAGTTAATGAAGTGGGTGTCGATAAAGGAGTCCATAAACAGAACTTCCAAACCTTGATTTTTGTGCAGTTCTATGTATGGGGTTTGGACTGCTTCATCGGTGGCGTAGAAGACGCGGTTTTCGTGACGTTCTTTGTTGCGTTCTAGGTATTCTTTGAGAGTTGTGTACGGCAATTTTGGAGTGTCTGCGGAAGCAACATCTTGCCAAACATCTCCCTCTTGAGATTGTACCTCAACTGCTGGGGTAGCTGTTGACTCTTGAGCGCTGCTTGGTTGATACGTGCTGCGAAAGACGATGATATCTTCGACTTGTTTTTTGAATTTCTCGTCGTTGAGAACGCCAAATTTTACGAAAGTACCTAAGTCTTTCCAAGTATTGATGTATTGTTCGCGGTTGTCGCGGTAAAGTTCTTTGAGGCGATCGCCCACTTTCTTGGCAATGTAATCACCAATTTTGCGCACAGTGCGATCAGTTTGCAAAGCACTCCGCGACACGTTCAGGGGAATATCAGCGCTATCAATCACACCTCGCATGGGCAGAAGAAATTGTGGGATAATTTCTTCACAATGATCGCTGACATAAACTTGGTTGCAGAAAAGTTTGATTTGCCCTTTGGTAACATCAACATCCGGCTTCATTTTGGGGAAATACAGAATCCCGTTGATGATGAACGGGTAGTCAGTATTCAGATGCACCCAAAGCAACGGCTCTTCTTGGAAAGGATACTGGTAGCGGTAAAATTCTAAATAATCCTCTTGACTCAGGCTACTAGGAGTTTCCCGCCAGACAGCCCTTTGCTTATTTAATACTTCGCCATCCATCTTAATGGCGACTGGCATGAAATCGCAGTATGTTTTAATCAGCGTCTTTATGCGTGCGGATTCTGAATACTCCTGTTCTTCCTCTTGCAAAGTCAGAGTAATCGTCGTACCGATAGTTGTACGAGCTGAATCTTCCAGAATGAAAGATGGGGAACCGTCACAACTCCAGTGAACAGCTTGCGCTCCTTCTTTGTAAGACAAGGTATCGATTTCTACCTTTTGTGCGACCATGAAGGAGGAGTAGAAACCAAGACCAAAGTGACCAATAATTGGTTGTTCTGAACCGCCTTGGTACTTGTTTATAAATTCCTCTGCACTAGAGAAGGCGACTTGGTTGATGTATTTTTTTACCTCCTCTGCAGTCATTCCGATACCATTATCGGTAATCGAGAGAGTCTTTTTGTCTTTATCTATGGCGATTTGAATTTCCGGTTCACCGATTTCACCAGAATACTCCCCAGCGCGAGATACCATCTTCAACTTTTGGATAGCATCTACAGCGTTGGAAATGAGTTCCCGTAAGAAGATTTCATGATCGGAGTAAAGGGACTTCTTGATAATCGGGAATATATTCTCAGTATGAATACTGATTGTACCTTGTTCTAGCATAACTCGTAATTTTCAATGCAAGTATCTGAATAATAACTGAGGCAAAACCCCTCAGCACACCTGTGTACTACCCAAAGCCTAATCTAGGTAGTTAGCTATCCTCATTTTGAAGGAAGGATATGGGATTTTACCAATTGGATTGTATTGTGTTTGTGGGGGCGATCGCTCGTGCTTTGCAGCATTGATTACCCGATAGCAGGGATTCGGATTTCCCTACCAGTTAGCTGAAAGTGGCTATTTGCACAGGATTTGTCTAAATTTTATAGTAAAGCCCTTCGTGAGTTGTTGACTAACCGCCATTTCTGCTTTACTTGTAATCAGCTTTAACAACAGCAATAGTGGTGGAAAATCACCGTTATTGCCAAAACTGCTGTGGTGTTGTGGGTTTAGTGTAGTGAATTGTCAAAATTTGAAATTTGGTTTTTTCGCGTCATGCAATCCAACAAATGTTTCTTCGTCAAATTAGTAAACAAGAGGTAATTAGAGTGATTGCTTATGGAGAAGTGATTGAAGAAAAACCAGATGATACTCCTTTCCCCAGTTATCTCATTCTTGATTTTGTTGACGGTCAACCGATTCACGTTGTTTTTTCATATGATGAAGTTAATGATACGGGCTATGTAGTAACGGCTTATATTCCTAACCCTAATCTTTGGACAGATAATTTTAGAAAGCGGAAATAAAGGTTATGCAATGCGTTATTTGTAAACACGGTGAAACTCAACCAGGATGGGTAACGGTAACATTAGAACGAAATAATACTATTGTTATCCTTAAAGGTGTCCCAGCAGAGGTTTGTAACAATTGTGGCGAATATTATCTAAATGAATCTGTTACTAACGAAGTTTTAAAACGAGCAGAAGAAGCTGTTAATAAGGGCGCAGAGGTAGAGATTCTTAGATATGCTGCATAATTCCTTCAACAAAATTATCCTAGCGCAATCCTAAATCATAAGCCCTACGGGCACGCTGCGCGAACGTGAGAAATTTGGAAACAATTGGGCGAATGGAATTCGCTACTACACAAACAAAGTCCCTTCGGGTATGCGCAGAGCGCACGCCCAGAGGGCGAACGCAGTCGCCTACGGAGGGAAACCCTCCCGCAGCACTGGTCTCACCTCCTGCAGCGCTGTCTCACCACCTGCGTGGACTTAAATAAAAATAGCGAGCGCCTAATTTTCCCTCATAACTTCTGCGATACGCATGATTGCGTCTGCTCTTTGGGCGATCGCTCGTGGTTTGCAGCATTGATTACCCGATAGCAGGGATTCGGATTTCCCTACCAGTTAGGTAAAAGTAGCTATCTTCGATTCCGAGGATAGGCATATAGCTGCAAAGCTATCTTACGGAATGAAAATACGACTCGCGCCCATGTAATCGTTAATGTACATCACAATTTCTACAATACGGTTGGCGCAGCGTTCTCTATAGTCAGGTTCATAGAGGCGATCAACCTTCCCAATTGTAAGTACAGGTAGCGAACTCGGTGAATTTTCTTCACGCATCACTTGTTCTAAGGAGTCTTCGTCCTTCATATTTCGATTAGCAGTCAGTAAAATCATCTTGTTCTGTTGGGCAAACCGCCAGACAAGGCGATCATCACTGTCAACTGGTAGCGCTACCTGCTCAAAAGTGACAAAGCGAATAGGAACTATATCGAGCCAACCTTGACTAGCGATGTAGCCTAAGAGAATAATAGACTGCCTCTCAAGGTTATGGTCAATCAAAAAAATCATGCTTTGGACTCAAGTCTGGCTTTCGCTTTTTGAAGTTTTTCCCAAGCAACTTCCATTCCGGGTGGCGGTGGTAATTTTGCAATTCGAGCAAAACGCTCACGGTTGCGTTCTTCCCAATACTTCTGATTTTCCTCTACCTTTTTCAAAACAGTTTGATACTCTGCTTCTACTTCAGCACGATTTGCTTCAATATAGGACATAGCTGCATTAAATTGTTCGTCGGTAACAGAGAACTGATCACGAATGAACGAATGTGGATAGCCTGCAGTGATGAAGTCCATAAGATCATAGAGCGTGATTCGAGTGCCTGCGATCGTTAGTCCACGCTCTGTACGAATGATAACTGCTTGTCCATAAAATGCTGGAGTCATATTCACTCCCTCTCAAATATTGCTTTCATATTACCTTATGAAAAAAGCAAGTTCGATGCTACCGATAAACGCAAATGAATATGTACTCATCGGTGAGAGTTTAAGATAATCTTAGTTTTGTCAAAGTGATCGCCTAATTTTCCTCCATAACTGGAGCGATACGCCTTTGGCGTCCGCCCTTTGGGCAATCGCTCTGGTAAAGTTGTTCATTCCAGTTTTGGAGGATAATCTACTGGTTGATACGTTCTCGTAACACTACCTCAGTTTTGCAAAAAAATTTAGATCGTTCCGCTGAGTCCCAAGGGAACACGCTGCGCGAACGCTACACTCAAAAAGGAAAAAGAAAAGAAGAATAGAGGGTAAAAGGGCTAAAGTGTCAAGGGCTAAAGAGTCCACGCGGCAGAACACGCAACACGAAAACCGTGGTCCTCGATGTTGTACCTGCCGTCCGCAACGTCGTAACGGGAGTATCGGGAACAATACAGCGCCCGTCTTTCAGATGGTGGTCAAGGAGGTGTAAGAAATGTCCAAGGCAATACTCCCATCACTCCATTGCTTGAATTAGCAAATTGTACCCATATTATTGTCAATCATCTAAGTGATGGGAGTTTATGGGATCGTAATGCTTTTTCAAAGACTTTTCCAAACACCACTGTTTTAGAAATTCGTCCAGGAAGAGTTATAAAACGTCAAGGTCTAGCAAAAGATTTAATAGGCTTTGATGACAATAATATTAAATCTTGGATTGAACAAGGTTATGAAGATACTCAACGTTGTTATGAAAGCGTTGCTCGTCCTCTCCATATTCGTGAAATAGCCAATCAGGCTAAAAAGCAACGAGATGAAGCAATAAATGAATTAGACAATGATGATTTCCATATTGACTAAACCTAACAGGCGTTGCGACTGTTGTGTTGCAAAAATTTCTTGAGATAAACGTGCTATTTGGCAAGCTTTGATTATGCAGCGACTCCAAAAATTTGAGCAAGAAATTTCACTTGATGTGTCTTACCCCTCTGCGTGTCTTTAGACCGCAGAGGGTTCAATTTACCAACACTTGATAAAAATTTATTGTATCGTACGTTTAATTACGATTAATTATAATGATTATGTCTAGTGATGCAATGACTCAACCAGAATTATCGACTCCCTCAGCCGATAAGCCCCACAATCCCCGCCAGATTCTGAGTGTACGAGAATTAAGTGCTTTGAATACGCGCTCTAACTACAAAGGGCTGGTTCAACTGGCTTTTCATCTAACTGTCATCGGATGCAGTGGCTACCTGTGGGTAACAAACTTTGGCAATTGGTCGCTAGCAATACCTGCACTGGCAATTTACGGCTTTAGTATTGCTGCCATGTTTGCACCTATGCACGAATGCGTTCACAGAAACGTTTTCACGAACAATTCTGTGAATGATGCTGTTGCTTGGTGTGCGGGCTTGCTCTCATTTTACAACAGTACCTTCTTCCGTCATTACCACAAATGGCACCATCTCTACACTCGCGTTCCTGACAAAGATCCGGAACTAACTGATCCCAAGCCGAGCAATCTGGGTAAATACTTGTTAATAATTAGTGGTTTACCCTGGTGGAAAGGAAAGATACGCGGGCATTTTCGCGCCGCACTTGGTCAACTTGACGATTGTCCATTTGTGCCAGAAACAGCACGAGGTGAAGTGATTCGCTCAACTCGCTGGCAATTAGCTGTTTATGTAGTGGTAATCGTCCTCTCATTTGCAGTCAGACAGCCTTGGTTTATCCTTTATTGGCTACTACCGCTCGTTGTTGGTCAGCCGATTCTGCGTTTTATTCTACTAGCAGAACATACAGGTTGCACTCTTGACGCGAATTTGCTCACGAATACACGCACAACACTGACGCTTTTGCCTGTGCGATTTTTAATGTGGAATATGCCATTTCATGGAGAGCACCATTTATACCCATCAATTCCCTTCCACGCACTGCCGAAAGCCCATCAACAGTTGAGTTCACACTTTGCCCACATTGAGCCAGGCTACATCAAAGTCAACAGGGATATTATTGTTACATCGGGACGACCGGCTTGAAAAGACTACACAGTTTTCCCCTACACCCCTACACCGTTCGGCTGAGCGCTCACGGCGAAGCCCTTACACACGCCAGAGCCCTAGGTCGGGAGACCCTCCTGCAGTACTGGCTCCCCTACACCCTTACACACGCCAGAGCCCTAGGTCGGGAGACCCTCCTGCAGTACTGGCTCCCCTACACCCCTGTGTTTCTTCAGAGCATCATTAACTACATTGAGGCTGTGTGACAAATGCCAAAGAATCTTGAAGAACAATTCGCTTACCAGCATCAAGACCGTTATCGGCTGGAAAATATTCCGGAGTGTCTTAATCTTATCAAAAGTGGTACAGAAGATTCACGCCTCAAAGCATTAGAACAAATTGAAAAGATTCTTTTACGCATTCATAATACATATGCTATCGCCTGGGATTTTGGCGGTGTCTTGATGGATGGACATAATAAATTTTTTATTGAACTATATGCACGCTCAAAAGGAGTTGATTTAAGCACTGAACAATTAACCCAACTTTGGCAGATTATCTTTAAAAGCGATCCGATTCCTGGTGTGAATTATGATGCTCTCAAAATTGGTCAGGCAACTCCGGAACAATTTGCTGATCACTCAATTGGGCAGTTTAACACCGCGTTTGCGGCTGCAGGAAAAGAACAGATTGAGATTACCAATCAAGAGATTCGGGATTTTCTCATTCTCTACTACAGTCATTACGAACCCAAGCATGAAACTGGCGAGATATTGCAGCGCCTTGAGCGACTAGGAATCCGCCAGTATGGGTTAACTAATAATTTTATGGCAAAAATAGAATATTTTTTGGAACAGGATGAGTTCGATTATTTGCAAGGACTGATTCAAATTGTATCTGAGAAGTTTGGTGTTAGCAAACCCAATCCCAAAATATATTTGTCGTTTAAACAGCACGCTTTTATTGACAGATTTGCTCAGGACGTGTTGGAGGTAGACTTACCAAATTCGGCAATTTCTCAGTTATGGCAAGCTATCTTTCAAGAAAACAAAGAAGCTGAAAACTTTCTGGCATATGAGCAACAACGCATTAACTTAGAGCAAGTGAGCCAGTATGCGCTCGCACAATATAATCAGATATTAAAGGAACTTGGTTATGCTGCCGTTGATGTCACTTCATTTGCCAACCGATGGCTAGATTTTTGGACGACTCAGTATGAACGAATTGGGCAGCAAACAATTTTTGTAGATGATAAAGTCAAAAACTTAAATCAAGCTTTTAAATATGAAGGAATATTAGGAGTTCATTATAATGCCAACGAAGGGCAAAAGTTAGCTGACCAACCCGTTCTGAAAGAATTATTAGAGCAAGAACAACTCAAGCAAGTTGTCCAAACATTACGAAAACTCACAGCGATTGAGAATTCTGTAGGAGAGCGAGCAAAACTTGCCCTTGAACAGTTGATGCCGTTTCGCATTCGTCATGAAAAACTGAATTTGTCCCAAGCAAAAAAGCATCAGCCAATTATTGATGCAGTATCAGACAAGCAAATTTATACGCTGCTTCAGCAACATTATGAACAGCTTTATGCGACACATTTTCAGTTTGGTCAATTGGTAAGTTATCAGTATGCTCTCATTCATAGACTAGCCATATTACCTGAATACACTTATGATGATGCTCGTCAGATTGTACTGAAACTCTTCGAGACATCAGATCTATTTTTCAACCAAAACCGCGATTTTTCTACTTCGCAACAGGAAAGCGAAATACCGCAAGACATTGCAACTCATTTAAGTGACACAGAACAAACAGAGTCTATCCTAAAGAAAAGCTTACTGCCAGAAATTAAACGCAAGATTGTTGATTATATTGATGTGTTGGATGTGTCCCGTCAGCCCATCGTTCAAGCTTTGCTCAGCCAATTGCAAACTCAAGTAGAGGATTTAGAAACACTCAAGCAATTCATGGAGCAATTACTGCGACAGCTTACTGTTTTGAAATCGATGCAAGTTGTGCCGTGGCAGCCGATTGAAGAATCATTTAAACAGTTGCAAAAAACGCTGATCTTAAGTTTTGAATCATCGAGTTTACAACAAACTCAATCATTTTTATTGCGTCAACTAGAAGAATGGTATCAGCAGTTAGAACTAGATGCACAAGAGATATCAATAGATTTAATGCCCTTAGAACGCATGGTTGCTGAATGGGAGCAGGAGATTGATCAGTTAGAAAGTATTTATTTCCAGCAGTATCGCGATTGGAAGATTCTCAAAGAGCAGGAGAAAGTCGCCTTGTATCAAGATCCCCTGTTAGACGAGGTGCGTGAACAATTTCTAAGCGAGGATCTCTATGAATTTATGCGAACATTGATGCGACGGCTATATGATCTGCCACAGTGGAAAGACTTGACTAAGCCGACGATTATTTTGGTGAGTGGGGCATCAGGTTCGGGCAAATCAACTCTTTCAACGCAACTGGCTCAACTTTTTGGAATTCAAAAATTATTTTCTACTGATGAAGCTGGACGAGCTAATACCAAAGCGATTCTAGATTTTCTCTTTGGTGAAGAAGAAGCAGAAAACGCTTTTCCTACTTTATACCAGTCCTCGTTTGAGGGGAGTATGCAATTATATTATAATCAGGCAATTTTGACGATGATCGGGGTGGAAGGACTCATTCAACGATTACAAAAACAAAACACATCGGCATTAATTGAAGGTGTAGGGTTAATGCCGGGGTTATTATCAGAGACAATTTTTGAACTCCTCAATGTTGATTGGCTGATTGTGCAAGTTGATCACGAACAGCATTGGCAACATTTTACCCTTCGGTCTGAGTCAGCAACGCAGCGAAGTGCCAAACGGTATCAGGCTAATTTTGATATGATTCGACAAATCCACGATCGCATCGTCGAAATGGCTTTAGCACATGGATTAACGATTGTGGAAAATAAAGGGTCGATTCAAGAAGCTGTAAGCATAGCGATCGAACGCATTAAAAGTCCCTTGGCTGACCAATTTTTCGAGATGAGCACAGATAGCATCCGAGACGCGATGAACGAGCTTTTAGCCCAGCAACGACAGCATTTGCCGGTGAAGGTTCGGTTTGATGTTAAACGTGCGGCAATGAATTTGGGAATAGAAGTAAGTACAATTACTGAGCTTTTGTATCGCTTTGGATTTCAAGAAGTACCAAATCAGCGTCATCAGTGGATTCGACAACCTTTACGCAATGTGCAATTTATTCGGTGAGAAGGTGCTCTATACTACATTTGGAGGGGTTCTCATCCTCCCACTGGAGGCTTGATAGTTTGAAAACACGTCCTAAAACTCAGGCAACTTGATCACGATTGAACCTTTTTCCCAGTCATCCGGTCTTATAAATACAAGCTAAAAACAAGCAACGTAACGAATAGAGAGGTACTCCTCAGGTGTTAGTTGTGCCACTTAACGTTTCAAAAGAAAGTCAATTCAACGGTAACTCAGAAAACGAATCTGATAGTTACTTGGTGCAACAATGTCTTTGTGGCAACTCTGAAAGTTTTCGTCAGCTTTACCGTCGCCATCAGCAGCGAGTGAGGTCAATCCTTTATCAGCTGTGCGATCCATCTTACCTGGATGATTTGGTGCAGGAGGTGTTTTTAAGAGCTTGGAAAGGTTTGCCCAAGTTTCGAGGAACTGCAAAATTCTCCACCTGGCTTTACCGGATTGCTTGGAATGTGGCTTCTGACCAGCGACAGAGAGTAATTCAAGGGCGGACTCAATTACAGACCCTTACTGAAAAAACTCCTATTCAAGAAGATGCCCCGGATCTAATGGATTTGCATTATCAAGATTTGGTGCAGAGGGGACTAGCAAATTTGAGCTTTGACCATCGCACGATTTTGGTTTTGCATGACTTAGAGGAAGTACCTCAAAAAGAGGTAGCTCAAATCTTAAACATTCCTTTGGGAACAGTCAAGTCACGCCTATTTCACGCCCGTGCTGCCATGCGTCAATTTCTTCAGCAACAAGGAGTGCTGTTATGAGTGAGTTTCCGAATGATGACAAAGACCTAATTCATTTTCTGCGTCAGCATCGTTCTAAAGTTCCACCTGCATCACTGGATTTGGAAAAGCGGATCTTACAACAGGTACAAGTTTCGCCCATACAACTTGTGCGCCACTTTTCACAGATGTGGTTGGTTCCACCCGTTATAGCAGCTGGATTAGTAGCTGCTGTGGTTAGTTATCGTGCCTTAATACCTATACAACCAAGCGCAGCTGAAGTTGCGACTTTAGAGACATTTATCGAAAACAACTGGCATTGTATACTTAGCCCAGAAGGCGATGTTTTTTACCAAAATGAACCAGCGACTGATTAATCTACAAGGATGAACACTTTGAACATCCGATGAACAGCGCTGTCACACTATCAAATTATAAACAAACAACTATGATTTCAACTACCTCAATATTGCAACAAACCAAGGCGATCGCTGCCATACAAATATCTGCCCTTAAAATAGTAGCAAGATTCATAGTTGTTCTTGTAGTTATTTATTATGGAACTTTCCTGGATGTCTTGTCAGGTACAAGGCAAGACTGAATCCTTGAAGTAGCAATTGGGCAAAGCCAATCATCTTTACAGCTGCTCTGCGCAGAGCGCAGATCGCGTAAGCGCAGCGTCTCGTAGAGAAGCTATCGCATGTGTGCGTAGTGAGTACGTTCTATTCATCTACTAGTTACTAAAGACAAGTTTTATGTTTCTCCATCGTACTACTTTTATAATTGCGGCTACAATGATTGCTCTTGGTACTAGTATCGCTCTTGCCAAGCCAAATTCAATGTTACCTCAAGTCCTTGCTCAAAACCCCGCACCTACAAAGCGTCCGCAACGTGGTCAAGCTGGGTGGTTGAAGGATTTAAACCTGACACCACAGCAGATACAACAAATTAAAACGATTCGTACTCAATCCAAAGACCAAACTGCCCAAAAAAGACAGGCAATTCGTCAAGCGCAGCAGGAATTGAAAGCTCTCATGGCAGCGACAGCATCCAAAGACCAAGTGCGCGATAAATATAACCAACTCAGAACGCTCAGACAGGAGCTTGCTGATATTCAGTTTGACAATACACTTGCCATCCGAGAAGTTTTGAACCCAGAACAACGGCAGAAGTTTGCTGAGCAAATGCACAACAAACGGTAGTAAATTTCCAAACCAGAACGAGTATGAAACCAAAGTACTGGGTGGTATCAACTTTTGTGTTGCTAGGAGGAATCGTACTCAACCAGTGCAGCCCCCCAACTCCAGGCAGCATTAATCTTGGGTAGCCCAGAATTTATGCGACCCTAACAGCTTTTAAGAAACACAGGGAACGCTTAACGCTTAACAGACTTGAAAATCTCTTGGTGAGCGTGTTTTCTCATTAGTTCGTGTCCTAATCTAACTGGCGACTGCGATACTATAAAAAGCCTAGATTGTCAACAATCTAGGCTTAGCAAAAACACACAAAATTGAGAATTGCGGCAATTTTCAGATAGATAGACCAAAGTCGCAGGAGTACAAAAAAATTGCACCCTTACGAACGATGTAGTTCATCTAGGTGAAAACAGCCGCATAGTATACAAGTATTATATAAACTTTTCCCAAAAGAGCAAATCCAATTTTTAATTATAGAGTCTAGTAGTTTGTCTCTGGTGGCAGTAAAAAGGCAAACAGCTCCCCCAAATAAAGTAAGCGTTCTGATTCTAATTCTAAAAGTACAGTGCGAAACCTCACCCCTTCCCCTCTCCTTAGTCTACCGTGTACACACCAGATCGCTTTTCACCCTCCGGGGATGTCCTCCGGACACGCTACGCTAACGCCAGATGCCTACTAGGTCGGGAGAGCCCTCCGGGTTCGGGGGTAGCCCCTAAGGGGCAAAGCTCGCCGGGGGGATACTCCCCCCGGCAGACTTTGGCGCTGCGCAAACGCAATCGACGGGAAACGGAGCCACTGCGGTGGTGAGGCAGTCCGGTCTTGGTGGTTTCCCCAAGGAGGAACTGCCGAAAGGGTCTCCCGGCATAAAGCAGGTGGCGTCCAAGACTGCGACCCCCTCACCGTCATTCGCACTGCAGGTCTGACCTCACCCTCGCTTGAATCGGCGCTAAAATCTTTCCCTCTGCGAGCTTTGGAGAGGGATGCCCGACAGGGTTGGGTGAGGTTCCTTTGGGAGTTTTGGGTAATTCGATGACTTGTGTGTACACTGTAGCTACTGCTAAATCTCACACCTCACGTGATGCTTCAATTAACAAGGTCTTATTCTGCACTGCTGGCACCTTCACCACCATTTTCTTATTAAACGTCAACCCATGATCTGCTTTGTCAATCACAATTGTGTCGCCAGGGACAAAAGTATTCTCCAATAGCTTAGTCGCGACGGGGTTTTCCACTTCTCGCTGCAGTGCTCGTTTAATGGGACGTGCGCCGTATACTGGGTCATATCCTGTTTCCACGAGGTAATCACAAGCGGCTGTTGATATCTCCAAAGAAATCTTCTGTTCTTGTAGAAGACTTTCCACCCGCTTGAGTTGAATGCGGATGATGTGTCGCATTTCGCTGCGGCTGAGGGTGTGGAAGAGAATGGTGTCATCAACGCGGTTGAGGAATTCTGGACGGAAGTGCGATCGCAAAGCATGCATGACTCGGTTCTGCATCTTTTCATAATTGGCGTCGTCACCAGATATGTCCAGTATGTGTTCGCTACCAATGTTACTGGTCATGACAATCACAGTGTTGCGGAAATCTACTGTTCGTCCTTGCGAGTCGGTAATTCTGCCGTCATCTAATACTTGCAACAGAATATTAAACACATCCGGGTGAGCTTTTTCCACTTCATCCAACAGCACCACCGAGTACGGACGACGACGAATGGCTTCGGAAAGTTGACCACCTTCTTCGTAACCTACGTATCCGGGAGGTGCACCTACCAAACGGGAAACCGAGTGTTTCTCCATATACTCGGACATATCCAAACGCACTAAAGCGTCATCAGAATCAAAGAGAAACTGTGCTAAAGCGCGGGCGAGTTCTGTTTTACCAACTCCTGTTGGTCCCATGAACAAGAACGAACCAATCGGGCGACTGGGGTCTTTCATTCCCGCACGCGCACGACGAATTGCTGCTGAGACAGCACAAACGGCTTCTTGTTGTCCAACAACTCGCTGGTGTAGATGTGTCTCAAGTTGCAGCAACTTTTGGCGTTCAGATTCCAACAGGCGGTTTACAGGAATTCCCGTCCATTTCGCCACAATTTCAGCAATATCGGCTTCCGTTACCTGTTCCCGCAGCAGGGTTGCACCCGTACTTTGAATTTCTAGCAACTGGACTTCTTTGGCTTCGCGATCGCGCTGCACTCCTTCCAACTTGCCATACTTCAACTGTGCGGCTTTGTTCAAATCATAAGCGCGTTCTGCTTGTTCAATTTGCACTCGCAGCTTTTCTTCTTCTTGCTTTAAGGCACTTATTGCTTCCAGTAGCTGTTTTTCACCTTGCCACTGTCCATTAAATTCTTGCTGTTTTTCCGTCAAATTGACAATTTCTTGCTCAATTCGCGCCAAACGCTCTTTTGTCTGAATCGTAGCTTTCTCTTCCCCTGCCAACGACAGCTTTTCCATTTCTAGCTGCATCAACCGTCGGTCAATATTTTCCAATTCTGTTGGTTTGGAGGTTATCTCCATTTTCAACTGTGCCGCTGCTTCATCCACCAAGTCAATAGCTTTATCTGGTAAGAAGCGGTCAGAAATGTAACGCGCAGACAGTGTTGCAGCAGCTACCAGCGCTGAATCCGAAATTTTAACATTGTGATGAACTTCGTAGCGCTCTTTCAGCCCCCGCAGAATAGAAATTGTATTTTCCACACTGGGCTGATCAACAAAAACTTGCTGAAAACGCCGTTCCAAAGCCGCATCTTTTTCTATATATTTGCGGTACTCATCCAAAGTTGTTGCACCAATGCAACGCAGTTCTCCTCGCGCTAACATGGGTTTGAGCAAATTTCCTGCATCCATCGCCCCTTGTTGGCCCGAACCAGTCCCAACGACGGTGTGCAGTTCATCAATAAACAGCACAATTTGACCGTTGGATTCTATCACTTCCTTGAGGACAGATTTCAATCGGTCTTCAAATTCACCCCGGTATTTTGCTCCAGCAATCAAGCTACCAATATCCAATGACATGAGTTGGCGGTTTTTCAAAGATTCTGGAACATCACCATTGACTATACGCTGTGCTAATGCTTCTGCGATCGCCGTCTTCCCAACTCCAGGTTCACCAATCAGTACAGGGTTATTCTTACTACGACGAGACAACACTTGTATGACTCGGCGGATTTCATCATCCCGTCCTATCACCGGGTCAAGCTTACCAGATTTTGCTTGTTCTGTCAAGTCTCTGCCAAACTTTTGCAGAGCTTCGTAACGAGATTCTGGGTTTTGATCGCTCACCTTTTGGCTACCGCGAACTGTTTTGATCGCAGCCTCTAGCTTTGCGGTGTCTAAGTTAAAGCTTTTATATATCTTTCGTCCGATGCGTTCATCTTCTGCAAAAGCTAAAAGCAAGTGTTCAATAGAAATGTAGGAATCTTTCATCCTAGCTCTTGCTTCTTCAGCTCGGTCTAGTAATGTATCTAAGCTACGACTAAGATAGAGCTGCTCAGATTTACCCACTTTCGGTTGACGTTGGGTAAATGCTTCTACTTGCTGTTGCAAGCGCAAGGCGTCAATTTCACAACGGTTGAGAATGCGTGTTGCAAGTCCAGTGGGTTCCTCTAATAACGCAATCAGTAAATGTTCAACATCAAGTTGCTGTTGTTGATATGCTCGAACAATATCCTGTGATTTGACTATTGCTTCCCAAGCTTTATCAGTAAATTTATTTGGATCTGTAGGCTGCATCTTTACAATTTTAGATTTTAGATTTTGGATTTCGGATTTTGGGTTTTAGATTTTAGATTTTGGATTTTAAAGTAGATGTTGTCAAATTAATATCCAATCATTTTTAGGGTGTATCCGCTTGTATCTGCGGTTGCAATTTGAGAATACTTTGCAATCAGCCCTTTAATCATGACTCGCCGCTGACTTTAAAAGGAAATCACCGTTCTCAAGGCACCTTGCCAGATGGTATTATTTGAGCTATCGTTATTTGCGTTTGTGACTACTGAAAATATGGGTGTGATACTAACATTGTCGCTTAGCTCCAGATTATAAAATGCCTCAATGTTTGTCTGGGTGCTATTTCCCAAACCATCGGTGACAAAAGGTTGACCTACGGCGATACCCCCAACTGTACCGGGAATCCCGAGGTTACGAATACCAAAGCCGACTGCCCAACTAAAAGGATTGATATCCAAATTTTGGTTAATCGCGGTGTTAAACCCTTGGTAATTCCCAAATCCTAGGCGAGTAAAAATGCCTAGATTCCTGTTTAAGGCATATTCGGCATTAACCCCGAAAGCGTTAATGTCGGTGTTGTTGATTTCGGCCCTAGTATATTGTAGTCTTAATGCTAATTGATTGCTGAGTGAGTATTCCACTTCTGCACTGGCTTGATATCTATCCTTAAATAAACCACCACTGCCATTTGAGCTGACAACATTTGCATCAGCAGCGATGTAGAGAGAACGAATTGTCAATGCACTACCACCTGGATTCCAGGATATCGCCACTCCTGCACCGCCATATCGGTCAATTTGGTTTTGAACAATCAAAGGGTTATTAATAAAAAAACTGGAACTAAAATCAACCGCCTCGTTGTTAGCATATCTATTACGATCAATGAAATCTCTTGGAGACATTTTTGCTCCAACACTCACAGATAAATCTGACACGGGACGAAAAGAGTAGTACAAACGTCTTAGCTTAAAAGCGGAGTCAACATCCACATAATCTAGTCCGCCACCACTGGCGATTAAACCACTCGTTCCCAGAAGGTTTAAGTTTTTGCTTTTTTGTGCTCGTCCTATAGCATCATCGCCATTGTTACCAGCTTCTAACTGAGTCAGGAGTAAATCATTACTGTTAAAGCTAGTTAATAAATTCAACCGCTCGCGCGAGACTATGGTAGAATTAGCACCACTACCTTGTGTAAAAGCAACAATAGCTTGACCTTGAAGTTTGGTTGTCGCGGAAAATCGATGTGCTTCCAGCCGCCTCACGCGATCGTCCATTTTGTTGAGTCTTTTTGCCAAGTCATCCAAAGCTGAACGATATTCTCTTTCTAAGCGTCGTAAAGTTATCAAGTCTTGCTGAATGAACTCATCGCGAAAACCACTGCCAATCAGGCTATCGAGTTTATCCATCGTAGCCGCCAAACCCGCAGCAAATTCATAACGAGACAGAGGACGGTTTCCACCAAACGTGTGATCCGGATAACCAGAGAGGACACCATAACGTTCCATGAGCGATCGCAACGCCTGATACGCCCAATCACTCGGTTGAACATCAGACAATTGCGAAACCGAAGGTTGTTGAGGTGACGTATTGATATTTGTGTCAGGATTACCAGACTCATTGGCTGGAGTCGGGGGATCTGGCATCTGGGCATTTTTGTTCAGATGACCAGATTTGTTTACAGATTGGGACTCTGTATCCAGGGATATTACAGATGCTTCGGGAAATTCTGCCGCTGTTGCTTCACCAGCAGACTGTTTAATATTCTCTGGTATCGCCTCATACAAGTCATTTTCTTGAGAAAAAATCGGAACAGCAGTTTCTTGCTGCTTTGGAGAAGGCAAAGAATTCGCGGCTTTTGGAAAGCAGATGATTTGGCTAGGAATTCCCCAAATGAGTAAACTCCAAGCCCATAAATTTCCAGAACGAATTCTTTGCCTGAGACATTGCTTTACGCTCAACTCCATCACACCTATACTTTTTTACTTTTGGTTATATAGCAGGGAACGCTTAACAGTGAACAGTAAACAGTGAACAGTAAACAGTCAAAACTGGTAACTGGTAACCCTTCGGGTTCGCAGTCGCCTAGGTCGGGAGACCCTCCTGCAGCGCTGACTCACTGGTAACTGGTAACTGCTATATTTACTGGTTTACCATTTGCGGTTCTGTTTCTTGTTTCACAGCCTCTTCTTGAGGTTTCGTCTGAATCAGTTCTACTTTATACCCATTTGGATCTTCCACAAAAGCAATGACTGTAGAACCGTGTTTCATTGGTCCTGGTTCGCGTACGACTTTACCACCAAGCTTTTTGATTTCCTCACAAGTCGTGTAAATATCATCAACTCCAATGGCAATATGTCCGTAAGCATCTCCCAAGTCGTACTTTTCCGTACCCCAGTTATAAGTAAGTTCTAGCACTGTCTTTTCACTTTCATCACCGTAACCAACAAAAGCCAGAGTAAACTCTCCCCCAGGATAGTCTTTTTGACGCAATAGCTTCATTCCCAAGAGATCACAGTAGAACTTCAGGGATTCTTCAAGGTTACCTACCCGTAGCATTGTGTGCAAGAATCGCATAATTATCTCACTTTTGCTTTGATGTTTTGTGGTTCAGCTCAATATTGTAATCTGGCAACCGTTTTCATACTGGAGAAGATGACTCAGATCTTGCATCACTTTAAATTAGCCAATTTTGACCGCCTCAGAATTAATTCCGAGGCTCACAACCCAAGTCTACTTTAGTAGACTTAAAGGCTTGTGCAGTCTACTTTAGTAGACTTTTGCTATTCGAGTGGGATTTCAATCCCAGGCGGACGAGAATGCAAGGTGTGAGAATTGTGCAAGATCTCAGATGAGGAGGATTTTACTCTCCCTCACCCCCTCACCCCCTCATTCCCTCACTGCGACAACTCCAGCCCTCCTCGGTAGCCAGTGATCAGACGACTACCGTCTTTGAAAATATGAACTTCTATTTGGTCGCTTGCCCAGGTAATTTGATCTTTCAAATCAGGATTAAAAACGTGAACACGTTGATTGCTGGAAGAAACAGGAGATAATGGTGAATTAAGTGCTAACGACTGGATATATGGACCATCAATTAAAATGTCCAATTGGTTCAAGAGGTCTTGAGCGCCAGCTGGGGCATGTTGGGATTGTAACTGCTCTAGGGTAAACCCAGAAAAAGACATCACATTCATTCCACCGGCTTTTATCTTAGAAGCGAGAATCGCCAGTGCAGGGGCTTGCCAAAACGGTTCCCCTCCAGAAAATGTCACTCCCTGGTTGCGAGGATTACTCAAAATTTTCTCCGCAAGGCTGTCAATTGATATAAGTTGATTCATTTCAAATGACCAGGACTCAACATTAAAACAACCTGGGCATTCTCGCAAACACCCCTGCACCCAAACAACAGCACGACACCCAGGACCATTCACCTCTGATTCATCGATATAGCCCATAATGTTGAGATATCCGGCAGGAATTTCGATTAAAGCTGGGTAAGGGTCAGTTTTCTTTTGGGTCATTGTCTTTTCCTCTTGTTAAGGGATATACATATTTGCAGGGTAGATGCAAAAAAGTTTGAGGAACTTTTGAGGAGGATAAGGGAGAGAGGGAGTAATCATTGGTGTCAACTTAACATTCAAATCCTTATACTACGTCGTTGATTTGACCTCACCCCCCTTCGGGTTCACCAGTCGCCTAGGTCGGGAAAACGCCAGGTGCACCGTCCTTGGGAACCCCAACGCCCTTCGGGTTCGCCAGTCGCCTAGGTCGGGAGACCCTCCTGCAGCGCTGGTCTCACCAGATGCCTGCGACGGGAAACCCGTCTATGTCCTGCGGACACGCTACGCTATCAGCACTGGCTCCGCAACGCACTGGCTCCCCTCCTGCAGCGCTGGATTCACCGTAAAGCTACGCTATGGCTAACGCCACGCTGCGCTATCACATCCCCTCTCCGCAAGTTCGGAGAGGGGCGGTTTTGGCGCAAGACAAAACCGGGGTGAGGTAAGCGCGACAATTGTGAGTGAGTAGAATAAGGCATGATGTAACGTAATGACAAGGGTTTTAGCTTAAGTTGACACCAATCGGCAGTAACTTCTCCCTCTTGATCCCCCAAATCCAGTGGAAATCTTCGTTAAACGAGAGCGCATAGAGTCCCACAAGCGCATATGCTAGATGGTCGGAGATCCGCATTTCACTTTTTGTAAACGGCAGAAAGAACGCACGCTAAACAAAGGATGGAGAACAGATGTTTGACACTGCGATCGAAGGTATTGTTGCCCGTGAAATCCTTGACTCTCGGGGTAGACCAACAATTGAAGCAGAAGTGCATTTGGTCAATGGTGCGATAGGATTGGCGCAGGTTCCCAGTGGTGCGTCTACTGGCACTTTTGAAGCGCACGAACTGAGGGATAAGGATAAAGCACGTTATGGGGGTAAGGGCGTACTCAAGGCGGTGCAAAATGTTAAAGAAGCACTTGCTCCAAAGTTGCTCAAAATGGATGCCCTCAACCAGGAACTGCTCGATCGCACGATGATTGCCTTAGATGGTTCCTCCAATAAATCCCATCTTGGTGCTAATGCGATTCTAGCGGTTTCTTTAGCAGCAGCCAAAGCCGGGGCTGAGTCTTTGGGAATTCCTCTCTATCGCTATTTAGGCGGTCCACTGGCAAATTTGTTACCCGTACCGCTGATGAACGTGATTAACGGCGGTGCACACGCAGCAAATAACGTGGATTTTCAAGAGTTTATGGTTGTCCCGATTGGGGCGTCTTCTTTCCGAGAAGCTTTGCGCTGGGGTGCGGAGGTGTTTGCTACTCTCAGTCAAGTGTTGGATGAGAAAGGTTTACTGACTGGTGTTGGCGATGAAGGCGGATTTGCCCCCAATCTGGAGTCGAATCAGGTGGCGTTGGAATTGCTGGTTGCAGCGATTGAGAAGGCTGGCTATAAACCAGGAGAACAAGTTGCTTTGGCGTTGGATGTTGCGGCGAGTGAGTTTTACAAAGATGGGCAGTATGTCTACGACGGTAAACCTCACTCTGGGGGTGAGTTTGTTGATTATCTCGGGCAACTGGTTGACCAATACCCCATTGTGTCAATTGAAGATGGCTTGCATGAGGAAGATTGGCAAAATTGGCAGTTACTCACCCAGAAGCTGGGTTCTCGCGTGCAGTTGGTAGGTGATGACTTGTTTGTCACCAACGTTACGCGCTTGCAAAAAGGAATTGAACAAAAAGCTGCTAACGCGATTTTGATTAAACTCAATCAAATTGGTTCGTTGACAGAAACTTTGCAAACAATTGACTTGGCGACTCGCAACAGTTTTCGCTCAGTGATTAGCCATCGTTCTGGCGAAACAGAAGACACAACAATTGCTGACTTAGCCGTCGCCACCCGCGCAGGTCAAATCAAGACAGGTTCTTTGTGTCGCAGCGAACGGGTAGCAAAATACAACCGTTTGCTACGTATCGAGGATGAGTTGGGCGAACTTGCCGTTTACGCTGGTGCTGTGGGATTAGGACCGAATTAACCTTTTTAATCAGTGGTGGTTACTGCCCCCACTGATTACCTAAATTTTTAAATTTTGTGAATCTTTTTGGGAAATGTTTTTTGTGTGGTATCCAAAAAAGGGTAGCATCATCATAATAACAACATATTATTATCCTTTCGGACAAAAAAATCAGATGAAAAGCATAAAGATTCGGCGGGTTTGTCTGGTGGTGGGTTTGTCGGCGGTTGTTGTCGGCGCTTTGGGGGCGGATTTGTCGGCTGCGGCGGCGAGGGCGAGTGAGAGTCGGAGCGAGATTCATCAACCCCCGGGGCGGATTTATGGATGTCATCCGGTAAATACATGTATCTGAAGTGCTACAGCACTTTCTTTTATACCTCATTAATCCAACTTCCGTCAAACGCTCTATTAGCTTGGCTCACATCTTGCACCAATAAAAATTGATGGTATTTCATCACTCAGTATTAAGCCATAAAATCTTATTGAGCGAGAAAAACCAATAAAAATTATGTAGCTTTATAACGCATATTTTTAGCTTCTACGGATTTCTACGGTTAGGTGCAAGATATGAGCGCCCCACGAGGGGGAAGTCAAAAGTCAAAAGTCAAAAATCTAAGCTGAGCGAAGTCGAAGCTTTGACTTTTGACTTGTTTTGTGTTGGTTTGACTTTTAGTTTATGTCGTTGACAAAAGCCCCGGTACTTTTAGTGGCATCAAATAGCACTCAATCGAGCTTTATAATTTCGGTTGTGCGGCAAGCCTTACAACTTGTTCATCCAGCAATAGCGCTTGAGCTATCTGTTCAATACTCAAACCCAAAGCCAATAACTGAGGTATGGTTTCGAGCTTACCTTCTTCTTTACCCTCAGCAAAAACTTCTTGATAAAATCTAGTTTGCTTCAACTCGCTTAATCCGAACATTTTTTCTATCTCCTCCCGGCTCAAGCTGGGCAATTTGTAGATCAATATCTTCTCTATCAATTCTATAATTTCTCGTTGTTGGGCTGCATCTATAATTTGTTTTCGGGCGCTGTTGACTATCTCTATAGCTTTTGTTGTCGCTGTTGATTCTGGTTCGATAATTAATTTGACTGTCTCAATTGGGATTGATGATGCCGCACTTGAAGTTAATTCGTCAAGATAGATGCGAGTTACTCGTGGTGATGAGAGTAATTCTGTATATCTTTTGGTATCTCCAGTATCAACCTTGCGATTGGGGAAGATGACAACACCACACCAAGTATTGGTTAATTCTGTTTACCCTTGATAGTTAAAGATTTCCGTGAACAAACGTGAGTAAAATCTTTTATCTGGTTGAAATTGTACCTCAGCAAAATAAATGGGTAGTTCTTCAGTCTTGGGTAAAAATACGCCATCAATTCTAAAAGCTAATTGTTTGACTTCTTGTGAGGAAAATTGGTAAGCCTCCGCAAGTGATGGTGGTTGGTTAATCAGTTCAAAGAATGTGCTGGGAAAGCTTTGGAAGATGTGATAAAAGATGCTGTCGGTTTTCAAAGTGGTTTAAAAGTACAGTTGATGAGTATAATTTATAGTTTTGTCAACGCTAAATTGTGTAATTATATTATTAATTGCTCGTAAGTGCCTCTGGCTTATCGCTCGCACAAGGCGATTGGGCTTTGCGAGCGTGCAATCATGCGATCGCCCGCAAGGGCTTGGCTTTCTGCTGGAGCATCGCTACCCTTGCAGTCAATAAAATGCGATTGCCCAAAGGGCAGACGCCAGAGGCGTATCGCACTTGTCGTTCAAAGGACACCATAACGTTCCATGAACGATCGCAACGCCTGATATGCCCAATCGGCTTATCGGTGCGAACCCCTTTTGCCTGAAGTCTTTGCATTTAGCTATCGGTGAGCTTCCATATAGGCTCGCAGTAGCGCGTTGATTTGGGTTTGATAACCTCGCCCAAGTGACTTGAACCACTCCAATACATCGCTGTCAATGCGTAGCGTGACTTGTGCTTTGTTTTTCGCCGCAGGTAAACCTCGTCGAACGACAGCTTTTGCAAACATTTCGGGCGTAATTTCTGGACAATCCGATAAGTCAATGTCGGAATCAGTCATTGCATCAAGTCGTTGCCAATCAGTTTGAGAGTTGCTCGAAATAGATTCGTTGCTCATACTTAGTTGCCTTTCTTGTTGAAATAATGCGGGTAGAATCGCCACGTTCGGTATGGACAACAGCAACGAGTATTCCTTGCAACAAGCCAAACGTAACGAAACGCTGCTCTTCATAGTCATAACGATTATCTTCAACCGTTACCGTATCTCCGTCAAACACCTCTGGAACGTCGATAAAATCGATCCCGTGCTTGCGAATATTTGCAAGACGCTTTGCTTCATCCCATTCAAACTCCATCACCGAACTACAGCACTTACTCACTTATTGTAACTACAAATTGTAGTTACAGTCATTCGTCACACACCATTGGTATGAACTTAACGTTTAAGCCTTAATTCCACGTTGATTTAACCTCACCCTGCCCTATCGGGCATCCCTCTGGTGCGAATTCGGAGAGGGAAAGATTTACCCGCAGGGTAAAGCGAGGGTGAGGTTTTGAGGGAAATGACTCAAAATTCCTTCTGCTGCGAGACGCACTCGCGCTCAAAACCTCACCCTGCCCTATCGGGCATCCCTCTCCTTAATAAGGAGAGGGAAAGATTTACCCGCAGGGTAAAGCGAGGGTGAGGTTTTGAGGGAAATGATATCAAATCCGGTAGCATCTGAGTGATAAAAAAACCGCAGAGGCGCAGAGGACACAGAGAGAGAGGAAGGAGGAAAAATTCCGATATAAACGGATTTGATATGACTCAAAATTCCTTCTGCTGCGAGACGCACTCGCGCTCAAAACCTCACCCTGCCCTGTCGGGCATCCCTCTCCTTATTAAGGAGAGGGAAAGATTTACCCGCAGGGTAAAGCGAGGGTGAGGTGAAAAGCGATCCGCTGTGTACACTGTAGCCCCAATACTCGCGCTTCCCCGGAGGGGGCGCTCTTGCAACGCTCTCTACCCCAATTACGGATAAAAGCCCAACTTTGGCAACCCCAGTGTTTCATCCCAGCCCATGATGATATTGAGACACTGGATAGCTTGACCTGCCTGCCCTTTGATTAGGTTATCAATTGCTGACATGACAATCACACGCCCAGTACGCGGGTCAACTTCTATGCCTATGTAACAAAGGTTAGTGCCACAAGCCCATTTTGTTTGGGGATAAACGCCTGGTTCACAGACTTTCACCCAAAGAGAGTTACGGTAGAATGCTTTATAAATAGTAATTAAATCATCTCGCACTAAACCTGGGTCCCGCAATGTAGCATAAACCGTTGCGAGCATACCGCGCACCATAGGAACAAGGTGTGGTGTAAATTGAATGGTGACTTCGTGTCCTGCTAAATCACTACAAATCTGCTCGATTTCTGGGGTGTGGCGGTGACGGACAACATTATAAGGTGCCAAGGAGTTGTCTGCTTCGGCAAGCAACATATTAACTTTCGCTTGACGTCCACCGCCAGAAGTGCCTGACTTGGCGTCAACAATAGCTGTTTCTGGCACGATTAGCCCTTGCTTGAGGAGTGGTGAAAGTGCCAAAAGGCTAGCGGTGGGATAGCAACCAGGACAACCAATCAGCTGCGCTTCTGCAATGCGATCGCGATACAATTCTGGTAATCCATAAACTGCTGTCGCTGCTGTTGCAAGATCTGTTCTTTGGGCACCATACCAGTTTGTATAAGTTGTCAAATTCCTAAAGCGATAGTCTGCACTCAAATCGAGTACTGTCAATCCTTTGTCCAACAATTGCGGAGCGATTTTGTAAGCCAAACCATTTGGTAGAGAAAGAAACACTACCTCACAACGCGTCGCAATGGTTTGTGGATCTATAGCTTCTATCGGTTGGTTAACTATGTGAGCCAGATGTGGGTAAAGATCCGCAAACGATTTTCCCGCGCTACTCTCCCCACCTAAATAAACGAGTTCGACTTCTGGATGATCCATGAGTAGTCTTACTAACTGCACTCCGCCGTAGCCTGACGCGCCAATAATCCCAACTTTTACGCGTCTAGAATTGCCCATAACTACTAAATCCTTTTTAAATATAGAGACTTGTCTTTAGCAAAATGCTTCTGCTAAAGACTTATTACTGTTTCGTTGTTGCTGCACACTAGCTTAAAGAATCCAACGGTATTTCGCAGGTATTTATCGGTATGTTATCGAATCTTGGCTATGATGGCTTCCTATTGTGTCCAGAGGAGCTACAATCAGAAGATAAGCATTTGTTAAAAAAAATTTACATCTCTATCGCTGGAAATCCTCTGTGTCGCAGCTTAACACGACTTCAAACCAAACCTTTGAATTTGATTCGATTGATGCCGCCTTGGCTGACTTGAAAGCTGGTCACCAGATTGTGGTGGTAGATGATGAAAATCGAGAAAATGAAGGCGATTTGATTTGTGCTGCCCAATTTGCGACTCCTGACATTATTAATTTCATGGCGGTGGAAGCCAGGGGACTGATTTGTTTGGCAATGAGTGGCGATCGCCTAGATGAATTAGACTTACCATTGATGGTAAGCAACATCACCGACACCAACCAAACGGCTTTCACAGTCAGCATTGACGCCGGGCCTCACTTAGGAGTAAGCACTGGCATTTCCGCAGAAGACCGCGCCCGCACAATCCAAGTTGCGATCAACCCAGGAACCAAACCTGTAGATTTACGCCGTCCCGGTCATATTTTCCCCATTCGCGCAAAGGTTGGAGGGGTACTCAAACGGGCAGGACATACCGAAGCCGCTGTTGATTTAGCTCGACTAGCTGGATTATACCCTGCTGGCGTTATCTGTGAGATTCAAAACCCCAACGGTTCGATGGCGCGGCTATCTCAGTTAATTGAGTATGCCAAGCAGCACAATCTAAAAATTATCAGCATCGCTGATTTAATCAGTTACCGCCTCCAGCACGACCGCCTGATCAGGCGCGAAACTATTGCTGAGTTACCCACCCAGTTTGGTCATTTCCAAATTTACGCTTATCGCCATACTCTGGATGGTACAGAACACGTTGCTGTTGTCAAGGGTAATCCTGCTGATTTTGGAGAGAACCCAGTTATGGTGCGGATGCATTCCGAATGCCTGACTGGAGATGCTTTGGGTTCTTTACGCTGCGACTGTCGGATGCAGTTACAAGCAGCACTGAAAATGCTGGAAAACGCAGGGCAAGGTGTCGTTGTTTACCTGCGGCAAGAAGGACGGGGAATTGGGCTGGTTAATAAATTGAAAGCTTACTCGTTGCAGGATATGGGACTAGATACCGTAGAAGCGAATGAGCGTTTGGGATTCCCCGCTGATTTGCGAGACTACGGTATGGGAGCACAAATGCTCATGGATTTGGGAGTCCATAAGATTCGCTTGATTACGAATAATCCCCGTAAGATTGCAGGGTTAAAAGGTTACAAGTTAGAAGTTGTGGATCGCGTGCCATTGTTGATTGAGGCAAACGACTACAATTCTTATTACCTTAAAACCAAGGCGAAAAAACTGGGTCATATGCTGTTACAGACTTTTCTATTAACAGTGGCGATAAATTGGCAAGATGATCCCGAAGCCGTGACGGAACGCTACGAACGCTTAGAGAAACTGCGACATTTAGGGAAAAGTCATGACTTATTGTTGCAGGAAGAAGCACGTCCACTGGCGATCGCCCTGTTTGATAAGCCATCCTTAATAGTACACTTAGGTTTTGACCAAGCCAACGTTGCAACAGATGATTGGTATAAGCACAAAGGTCATCCTTACGCGCAAGCAGTTAGCCAAATTTTGGATGAACTTGTCGCTTTGCCTTATATCCAAAAGCTAGAATTTTTGATTTCGCCTGGTGTTGATCCTCTGAGTAACTTACAAGTGCAATTGGATCGGCAGACGTTCCCTGTGGGGACATTACCTTCGTCTATTTGTTGTGAGCAGTTGGGGACACAGAAGATTTATAGTTTTGAAAAATAGTCAATGCCGCAACGGGTGCGGGTGTAAGGGGGTAAGGGGAGCCAGTGCACAGGCTAAGTTTCCCGACTTGTAGACGCCGGAGGCGGCTTTCCGTAGGGTAGCACCTGGCGTTGTAGGGGTGTAGGGGAGCCAGTACTGATAGCGTAGCGTGGCACTTTGTGCCATAGTCCTGGTTTCCCTCACTTGGTATCTGGCGTGTGTAGGGGAACCCCATCAATGCGAGCGAAGTCAAGCAATCCCAAACGCTTGCGATTGCTACCCTGCACCGAAGCCCTCCGGGCGTCTACGTTACACTGCGTTCCACTCGCTACGAACATAGTTACGTTTAATTATGTCCACTTACTTATTTGGTTGAATAGCTCATTTCTTGCCTTGTTGAAAAAGGATTTGCACCTCTGAAGACTTCACCGCACTAAAGCCAACGACACTAAAGCCAACGAGCATCAAGCTAATGGTTCCCAGTAAAATCCAAGTTTCTTTAGGAACTACCTTTCTCGGATTTGAAATGGTTTTTTTTATATTTTTTAAACGAAGTGTTGGTGGAGGTAATTGGCTTTGGATACTTTTCATGATTTGTGAAAGTGGGGGAGACTGTTTCTCCAATTCTTGATTCACCCAATTCAAAGAAAAAACAGATTGGTAAATACGGTTAGAAACCTTGAGCGTTTTTTCCTGTTTGACAACTAATCCCAAATTCAGCAGTTCTCTTTGTGCGGGATTGTTATTCACTACAACTTCTTTATGCTGTAAGATTTGCTGATATAGCTGCAACAGTGACAAAGGTTGACACTGCTGATTTTTCAGAATTCCATTGCGAATTCCCTCCAAATGCTTAGACGCAGCTTGAATGTCCCAGTTGTCAATTAGGCGGGTTTGTACTAGTTGCTCTACTCTGACAGCTTCTTGATTAACGGGAATAAAACTTTGTGAATTAGCGAGTAATTGACAAAGTTTTTGGGTGAGAAACAGTTGACCACTTGTCCATAACAACACCTCTTCCAGTAAAATATAGGGGCGGCTGGCTTTTTCATCTAATTTAAAGAATTTGATCCTGCTGCGGTTGATATCTAAACGTATTATTTCCTGATTCACCCAACTTAAAGGAAAAATAGATTGGTAAATGCGGTTAGAAACTTTGAGCTTGTTTCCTTGTTCCACAACCAATCCTAAATTCAGTAATTCTGTTTGGACAAAACTGTCTTCAACAGAGATGTTTTCCTGGAGTAATATTTGCTGATAAAGTTTCAGCATTGAAAAAAAATTGCATTTTTTGTTTTGCAGAAGACCATAGCGAATCGCCTTGAGATGCTCAGACGCAACTTGAGTTTCCCAATGATCAATAAGACGAGTTTGTACGAGATGTTCGACTGTGAATCCTTCCTCACCAAAGGGAACAAAAGTTTCGGAATCAGCTAGTAATTGACATAACTTTTGGGTGAGAAACGGTTGACCACTTGTCCATGACAAAACCTCCTCCAGCAAAATATCCGGATGACTAGCTTTTTGATCTAAATTGAATAATTTGATGATGCTGCGACTAAAAGGTCTTGTATGTAGTGTGTGATCAACAACAGATGACTTGTCCTGTTCCAAAAACGTTTCTACTTGTATGAGACTGTCATCAATACTCACTGGGCTGGGCTGTGTGAAGTCTTCAATTTGGAATTTTGCATTTTGCCCAAAGTTGAGCCAGTCGCGTCGTGAGGTAGCGCGGACGCCAGAAAGAGCCAGTTTAGGGTCTTCCTCACTTGGATAAGAGCGTTCGTTTTCCGAGGGGGCAAACTTTCCAAGACGAATTTTGAATTCCCCCAAGGATCTGACTCTCCCGTTGCGGACTTCAACTGAGTGTTCTGCCTGCTGTAAAATTTTTTCAGAGCGCTGTGCAACAGGAGCAATATGCTCTAGAAAAAAGTTGATTGTAGTTGGCTTAAGCCAACCTTTCTGGACAGCCAATTCTCCGAATCTAAGTCCCATCTGTTTTTGTTCACACAGAATAGTCTTGACTTGATACTCATCCAACAGTCCTGCTTTTTTGAGATACTCACCCAAGGGTTGTTTAGGCTTTTGGTTCAGCAAATCTGACCACTTCTGGGCAAAAAAATCAGCCGTTTCTTGTTTGATCCATCCTTGTAAGGCTAGAATTTCCCCTAGCCGCATATTCTTATTTTGGATCTGCTCTTGCAAAGCGAACTCTATCTGTGCAATTGAAATTAGGTCAGCCAGCTGTAAAACTTCACCTAGCGGTTTAATACAAAAGATTTCAGACATGAGTATGTGAAAGTAGGTCAGTAAATAATTACTTAACTAGGAGTTACGAGAAAATTCCGCCAACTTTGTCAAAAATTTAGCAATCAAGTTTTCATGACTAGCGTTTATAAAGTAGCGCCGTCAAGAACTAGGGGTGTAAGCGTGTAAGGGGGTAGCTCAGATCTTGCACCATACTTTTCGTCCGCCAAGAAATAAATTTCTTGGCTCAAAGTCCAAGTCCGTTAAAACGGAACGGCACATGCGTCTCCCCTTGGGAGACGCAATCATGCGAACAAGTCGGGAAACCCTCATCAAGTACTGGCTCAACGGACAGGTGCGCGACTGTCGGGAAACCCGCCCACGGCACTGTCCTCCCCAACGCAGTGCCTCCTGAAAAGCTAACAAGAGTCCGTTTTAACGGACGCGTGTTTATGAGCCACGAACTTGAGTTCTGGGCGTACTCAGTCGGAGGTGCAAGATCTGAGGTAGGGGAAACAAAGTCATTCACGGTTACTTTTCTCCTCACCTATACCCCCACACCCCTATACCCTTAGACCTCTAATTATTGACACTTCCGAAGTACTAAAAATTCGAGAAAATAGTATGTACAGTTAAATATTTCCAGACTAACCCAATTTTCTGTTGGAGAATATGACCTCTACCTTCTTAGAACACTTGCATAGTCCCACACGCCCAGTCATCGTCTTCGACGGTGCTATGGGGACTAACCTGCAAACGCAAAACCTGACTGCGGAAGACTTCGGTGGTCCTCAATACGAAGGTTGTAACGAGTACCTCGTTTACACCAAGCCAGAAGCAGTCGCAAAAGTTCACCGAGACTTTCTCGCTGCGGGTGCAGATGTGATTGAAACGGATACCTTTGGCGCTGCGTCGATTGTCTTAGCTGAATACGACTTGGCGCACGAGGCGTATGAACTCAACAAAACAGCGGCGGAACTCGCAAAGCGTGTGGCTGCGGAATTTTCGACTCCCGAAAAACCTCGGTTTGTTGCAGGTTCTATAGGACCTACTACTAAATTACCAACTTTGGGACATATCGACTTTGACACCCTAAAAGCTTCCTTTGCTGAACAAGCTGAAGGACTTTTTGATGGTGGAGTTGATTTATTTATCGTTGAAACTTGCCAAGATGTGCTGCAAATCAAAGCGGCGTTGAATGCAATTGAAGAAGTTTTTGTGAAGAAGGGCGATCGCCGTCCGCTCATGGTCTCTGTTACAATGGAAACAATGGGCACAATGCTGGTTGGGACGGAAATCAACGCTGTCCTAACAATTCTCGAACCCTACCCAATTGATATTCTCGGTCTGAACTGTGCCACAGGTCCAGACTTGATGAAACCACATATCAAGTATCTTTCAGAACATTCTTCCTTTGTCGTTTCCTGTATTCCCAACGCGGGTTTACCAGAGAACGTTGGCGGTCAAGCTCATTACCACTTGACACCGATGGAATTACGGATGTCATTAATGCATTTTGTTGAAGATTTGGGTGTCCAAGTGATAGGGGGTTGCTGTGGGACACGTCCAGCACACATTCAACAATTAGCAGAAATTGCCAAAGAGTTGACGCCAAAAATCAGACATCCTGAACTTGAACCAGCGGCGGCGTCAATATACAACATCCAACCTTACGAACAAGACAATTCATTCTTAATTATCGGCGAACGTCTCAACGCCAGCGGTTCCAAAAAATGTCGTGAGTTACTCAATGCGGAAGATTGGGATGGACTGGTGTCAATGGCGAGGGCACAAGTTAAGGAAGGCGCACATATTCTTGATGTCAACGTTGACTACGTGGGACGTGATGGTGTGCATGATATGCACGAGGTGGTTTCACGTCTAGTCAATAATGTGACACTTCCATTGATGCTCGACTCCACCGAATGGGAGAAGATGGAAGCGGGACTAAAAGTTGCTGGTGGTAAGTGTTTGTTGAACTCCACCAACTATGAAGATGGAGAACCGCGTTTCTTGAAGGTGTTAGAACTGGCGAAGAAATACGGTGCGGGTGTTGTGATTGGTACAATTGATGAAGATGGGATGGCGCGGACGGCAGACAAAAAGTTTGCGATCGCCCAACGCGCCTACCGTCAAGCCGTCGAATACGGCATTCCACCTACCGAAATCTTTTTTGATACCTTAGCACTACCCATTTCCACAGGGATTGAAGAAGACCGCGCCAACGGTAAAGCTACAATTGAATCAATCCGCCGGATTCGTCAAGAATTGCCTGGATCTCATGTCGTCTTAGGCGTTTCCAATATCTCCTTTGGTCTTAATCCTGCATCACGTATCGTCCTCAACTCCATGTTCCTGCACGAAGCGATGACTGCTGGTATGGATGCGGCAATTGTCAGCGCTAGCAAAATTTTACCACTGTCGCGGATTGAGGAACGCCATCAAGAAGTCTGTCACCAGTTGATTTACGATGAACGGAAATTTGAGGGAGATGTCTGCATTTATGACCCCTTAGCAGAACTAACGACCTTATTTGAAGGGGTGACAACAAAACGCGACAAAGGCGTTGACGAAAATCTACCCATTGAAGAACGTCTCAAGCGTCATATCATCGACGGCGAACGCATTGGTTTAGAAGCACAACTGACTAAAGCTTTAGAAAAATATCCTCCACTGCATATTATCAACACCTTCCTGCTGGATGGTATGAAAGTCGTTGGTGAGTTGTTTGGTTCCGGACAAATGCAGCTTCCCTTCGTCTTACAGTCAGCCGAAACCATGAAAGCAGCAGTGGCTTATCTGGAACCTTTCATGGAAAAATCAGAAACTGGTAACAATGCTAAGGGGACATTCATCATTGCTACGGTGAAAGGCGATGTTCACGACATTGGTAAAAACTTAGTTGATATCATCTTGTCGAACAACGGGTACAAGGTGATTAACTTGGGAATTAAGCAGCCCGTGGAGAACATCATCAATGCATACGAACAGCACAAAGCTGATTGTATTGCTATGAGTGGTTTGTTGGTGAAATCCACTGCTTTTATGAAAGAGAATTTGGAGGTGTTCAACGAAAAGGGAATCACCGTCCCTGTGATTTTAGGTGGTGCAGCACTAACACCCAAGTTTGTTGATCAAGATTGCCAAAATACTTACAAAGGTAAAGTGGTTTACGGCAAAGATGCGTTTTCTGATTTGCACTTCATGGATAAGTTAATGCCAGCCAAGGGTGCTAGTCAATGGGATGATTTGCGGGGATTTTTGAATGAATCTCCTAAAACGACCCAAGTGTCAGGAAATGGTAACAAACAACCTGTAGCAAAGGCGGCTGAAGAAAAATCTCCAGAACCAAAAGAAGTAGATACCCGTCGTTCTGAAGCTGTGGCGGTAGATATTGAACGTCCAACCCCACCTTTCTGGGGAACGAAGATACTCCAGCCAGAAGAGATTCCTTTTGAGGAGATTTTCTGGCATTTAGATTTACAAGCTTTGATTGCAGGACAATGGCAGTTCCGTAAGCCTAAGGAGCAATCTAAGGAAGAATATCAGGCGTTTTTGGATGAGAAAGTGTATCCGATTTTGGAGGATTTGAAGCAGCGGATTATACAGGAGAATTTGCTTCATCCGCAGGTGGTTTATGGATATTTTCCTTGTCAGGCTGAGGGGAATACTTTGTATATTTATGAAACGAACCGCCAAGACGCCAAGGAAATAGGAAAGTTTGAGTTTCCACGGCAAAGGTCGTTGAGGCGTTTGTGTATTGCAGATTTCTTTGCGCCGAAGGAGTCGGGAATTATTGATGTGTTCCCGATGCAGGCGGTAACGGTTGGGCATATTGCCACGGAGTACGCTCAAAAGTTGTTTGCAGATAATAAGTACACAGATTATCTGTATTTTCACGGTTTTGCCGTGCAGATAGCTGAGGCGCTGGCGGAGTGGACACACACCCGTATTCGTCGCGAGTTGGGTTTTGTGGCTCAGGAACCGGATAATATTCGGGATATCTTGGCACAGAGATATCAGGGTTCGCGGTATAGTTTTGGGTATCCGGCTTGTCCGAATATTCAGGATCAATACAAGCAGCTGGAGTTGTTGGAAGCAGAACGTATTGATTTGCACATGGATGAAAGTGAACAGCTTTATCCTGAACAATCTACGACTGCGATTATCACTTATCACCCAGTAGCGAAGTACTTTAGCGCGTAACCTATTCCTGTTCCCCTCTCCTTAATAAGGAGAGGGGTGCCCGTAGGGCGGGGTGAGGTTACCAACCAGAGGGTACGGTGAAGCCCGGGGTGACGTTATTATATTGTGGCGTTTTACCTGTTCCCCTCTCCT
>JAESGJ010000208.1_pt1 | contig 70166 bp, 61 predicted proteins | sample 9266241 | NCBI WGS metagenome assembly JAESGJ01 (sample SAMN14514841, study PRJNA621669) | algae metagenome | isolation source: Brasilonema octagenarum HA4186-MV1 and co-occurring heterotrophs from wet... | place: USA: Manoa Valley, Hawaii | collected 2009-07-20
GACAGCTCGCGCGGGTCGTCGAGCAGCTTCTTGTAGAAGTCGAAGACGTGCCCGTGGGTGTAGCGCTCACCGAGGATGGACACGAATCGGAAGATCCAGGCCTGGAATCCGAAACCCTCGCAGTACGCCGAGATCAATCCCTCGCCGGCGAGCTTGGACGCCGCATAGAGCGAGGTCTGGACGGGGAAGGGGCAGGTCTCCGGCGTGGGGATCACGGGCGCCTCGCCGTACACCGAACCGGTCGAGCTGAAGACGATCTTTCCGATGCCGTTGGCGCGCATGGCTTCCAGCACGTTGTAGGTCGCTATGGTGTTCTGCTCGAGGTCCCTGCGGGGATGCTCGGTGCCGAAGCGGACGTCGGCATTGGCGGCGAGGTGGAAGACGACGTCAGAACCCCTCATCGCGTCCTCGAGCGGACCCTCCGCGAGGACGTCCCCCTCGACGAAGTCGAATCGCCGCGAGTCCCTCGCCTCCGCGAGGAACTCCTCGAATCCGGTGCACAGGTTGTCGTAGGCCACCACCTCGTCGCCTCGCTGGAGAAGCCGGTCCACCAGCGTGCTGCCGACGAAACCCGCGCCACCGGTGACGAATGCCCTCATGCCTCACCCCCGGCCGTCAGCATGCGATGTTCCGTTGCGCCGCAATCGACTCCAGAACCTGCAGCGTCTCCTCGGCTGCCTTCCTCCAGGAGAACGCGGCGACGCGAGCCCTCCCCCGTCGCACCAGCTCCACCCGACGGTCGGGATCGGCGACGACGGCAGCCAGGCCACGGGCGATGGCCTCGGGATCGAGGGGGTCGACCAGCTCGGCGGCGTCGCCCACCACCTCGGGCAGGCTCGAAGCCCTCGCTGCCACCACCGGACACCCCAGCGCCATGGCCTCGAGCACGGGCAAGCCGAACGTCTCGTAGAGCGACGGCATCACGAATACGTCTGCGCCGCGGTAGAAGTCCTCGAGATCGTCCTGGGGCACCCGACCCGGCAGCCGCACCGCGTCCTCGACGCCTAGGGCGCGCGCGTGGTCGAGGACGTCGTCCCGCGTGACGCCCGGTGTGTCACCGCCGACGATGACCAACTCATGGGGAAACCCCTCCTGCTTCAGGATTCGGAATGCCTCGATGAGGCGGTAGAGGTTCTTGTACGGATAGAACGCGGACACGCAGAGGACGTAGGGCCGCCCGACCCTCGGCGTGGGACGGCCTGCTTCGTCGGACGAGAAGAAGACACCGTGCAGGACGGCGTGGACTTTGTCGGGATCGGTTCCCAGCCATCCGATCACGTCCTGTCGGGAGTGCTCGGACACGGTGATCACCGCGTCCGCCGTCCGCACGGAGTGCGCCACGCCCGACCGCAGATAGTGCCTCTGGAGGAAGCCGTACGCCTCGGGGATGAACTGGAACTGGGTCGACTGGACCACCACGGCCGACGGCACGCGCAGGCCGGCAGGCAGGGTGTTGCAGAGTCCGAGAAAGACGTCGCACCCCGTGCGCCGGATTGCCGCCGGGTAGGCGGTCCGCTCGTAGAGCACGCGGCCCACCCGACGTCTGGGCACCGAGCGCAGCGGCACGATCTCGAGGCGGGGGTCGACGGGAATGTCGAAGGCGGTGTTCCAGTCGGGCGTCAGCAGCGCAAACGTGTGCTGAGGGGCAACGTCGAGCATCTCGGTGAGCAAGCTCTGCAGGTACATCCGCATGCCGCCCTTGCCGCTGGCGGTGGTGGAGGTACCCGGGGAGACGTTGTCGATGGCGATTCTCATCCACCGGCCCCCGGCACCCTCGGCATGGACCTCGTGACGTTTGCCGAGTCGGTGCGAGGCCCATCGCTGATCCAATCGCGACGAGGCGTATCGCGCATGCCCGCGACCATCACGCACGTGTTGCCGACTCGCTGTCGCGAATTCGAAGGAACCGGCGTTTTCACCAAGCGACTCCCACCGTTCGACACCGACCGGAAGCGAATGGATTGCACCGGCCGAAACTCGGCGTTCGGCGCGTTTCGCGGTATGCCATTCATTCGCATAACCGCAATACGACCGCTCGATGCAATTCCACGTCGGCTTGCCGGGTGAGACATTCTTCAAGCACTGACGCTGCACTGCGCGAGGCATAGATTAGCAGCGGCACGCGTCGATGTCGGCGCTTTTCGGGCAGTCGAAAAACCCGGGCGGAACGGCACTTCCCGAATATGTTTCACGAGTTGAAGGGAATGCCCCGACACGGTCGTCAGCAGCGGCTCGACGGCGCCGCATACCGGCTCGCGACCCAGTTCTCGGCGATGTCCTTGGCACCGCGGTCGAGCGTCGCGCCACGACGTCCGCGGCTCTCTGAGCACGGCCGGACCACCGACGATCCGGCGGCATTACACCCAGTCCTACCACGTCAGCGAACACGGCGCGGGGCCCGCTCGACCCGGATCGCCGGCAACCGGGGATGAGCGGCAGCCCAACCGCCCCACCCGAGCACCGGTGCCGGGGACCCGCAGTCGCGACGCGGAGCTTCCGGCGACGGCGGGCGAGATCGCCCTCGACGCGGTGGACGGCGAGCGGTCAGGCCGGGCGCACGATCCCGTCATCGCCCAGGCCGCCCAGCGGCAGAGGCGTGCGGTAGTAAAGAATTCACAATGGTGATCGACGCCTGAAATCGAGCCGCACTCATTACCCACTCTCATTGAATACGGATAGTTCAGAGACGTGCCATTCTTCACTTCACAGGAGGTGTCCAGAATGGACGGTCGCGCCCCCGACGAGGCGGCGCCGAGTGCCGAGTGACGCCGTGCGCCGAATCACCATCGGTATAGCCCGCGGCCGAATTGCCCGCCTGCCGAGAAACCGCCGGACGGCCGAGGCGCCTCCACGCCACCCCACCCGGCAGCGCCTGACTGGCGGTAGCCGACCTCGCCGCCCACGACGGCGCCGACGTCGCCGACACGCCGCGCGAGGCGGCGACGCCACCCCGTCCTCGGCGATTGACGGCTTAACTGCCGGTCACCCCGGCCTGCGCGGCACTCCGACCGACCCCCGCCGCGGGGTGTTTGCACACTGCCCGTCAATAAGGACGTGCGCACCGACCTCGGCAGCTATTGTTGGCCCACACAGCAGCAAAGCGACCTTCGATCCGCCGCGATCAACCGTCAGATGGGGAGGGCACGCCATGACCAGAGGCCCTGGAACGGCCCCCGCCCGCGGGTTCGCGGACACCACGTCAGACCGGTGCGCCGCACGATCAGCAAACATTCACGCCGTCCCACGAGAATGAACGGGCGGCCGGAGACTTCACGACGTCCGCGGACGACGAAGACCGTCTCGGTGAACATCTCCGACTATGCGTCGGCCGATACGCATTCGGCGGTGAATTCCCTCGTCGCGCCGACGGTAATCGCCGACGCATCGCGAGCCGGCCACATATTCGAGAAAACGGTGCACAGGCCGACAGCGAACTGTCTCTCGAGCGGAAGGGAGTGACGATGCGCGAGGTTCCCTACGAGAGGCAGACGCTCGACCACCCCAATCCGATCGCCCGCTATGCCCATCGAACCCGGATGCGCAGGTCGACGCGATTGGTGATGCCATACCTCACCGGGTCGGCGACCCTGTTGGACTACGGGTGCGGCCAGGGCCGCTTTCTCGGCGACCTGGCTCCGGCACTCGCCGGGCAGACCGTCACGCTGTTGGGGTACGACCCTCATCAGAGCGCGCAGTTCGACGGATATCGCATCGTCTCGGATCCGGATGACATAGCGCCCCTGACCGTCGACGTCATCACCAGCCTGGAGGTGTGCGAACACCTGACCGACGACGAGATGCGGGCGTTCGTCGACTTCGCGGGCACGGTCCTGAAGCCGACCGGTCGGCTGCTGGTGTCGGTGCCCATCATGGTGGGCCCCGCACTCCTCGCCAAGGAACTGAGCAGGAGCCTCCTGCTGCGCCGAGGCACCGACTACGCCACGGGCGATCTGCTGAAGGCCGCCATCGCAGGCGCTGCGACGCCGCGCGCGGTAGACATCAAGGCCTCCCACCGCGGATTCGACTGGCGCCACACGTTGGCCACCCTTCGCGAGAGATTTCCGCTCGAGCACACGGAGTTCTCGCCGTTGCCATTCGGGCACTGGTATGGCCAGAGCCAGGCGATCATGCTCTTCCGGAGGGGGTGACGGGCACCCGCATGGCCAAGCGCGCACTCATCACCGGCATCACCGGGCAGGACGGTTCCTACCTCGCGGAGCTGCTACTCGGCAAGGGTTATGAAGTCCACGGGATCATCCGCCGCGCGTCGACGTTCAACACGTCCCGGATCGACCACCTGTACGTCGACCCGCATTCGCCGGACGCCAAGCTCTTCCTGCATTACGGCGATCTCGGTGACGGCGCCCGTCTGGTGACCCTGCTCGCCGACCTCCACCCCGACGAGGTCTACAACCTGGCCGCACAGTCGCACGTCCGGGTGTCGTTCGACGAGCCCGAGCACACGGCCGACACCACCGGCACCGGCACGATCCGCCTGCTCGAAGCGGTCCGGGTGTCGGGCATCAAGACGCGCTTCTACCAGGCATCGTCGTCCGAGCTGTACGGCGCGACGCCGCCTCCTCAGAACGAGGACACCCCGTTCTACCCACGGTCGCCGTACGCCGTGGCGAAGCTCTACAGCTACTGGATCACCAAGAACTATCGCGAGGCCTACGACCTCTTCGCCACCAACGGGATTCTGTTCAACCACGAATCACCACGGCGCGGTGAAACGTTCGTCACCCGCAAGATCACCCGAGCGGTGGCCGCCATCAAGGCGGGCCGTCAGGACCACCTCTACCTCGGAAACCTCGACGCGGTGCGCGACTGGGGTTATGCCGCCGAGTACGTCGAGGGCATGTGGCGGATGCTGCAAGCCGACGAGCCCGACGACTTCGTGCTCGCCACGGGTGTCGGGATCAGCGTGCGCGAATTCGTCCAGATCGCATTCGAACACGCGGGCCTCGACTGGACCGAACACGTCCGGCTCGACGAGCGCTATCTGCGCCCCACCGAGGTCGACGCACTCATCGGCGACGCCTCGCGGGCTAAGGCGAAGCTGGACTGGGTGCCGACGCTCGACGGCCGCGACCTGGCCCGCCTCATGGTCGATGCGGACATCGAGGCCCTCGCGTGCGCGGGCCGAACGTGGATCGACAAGGTGCAGCTGCCGTCGTACCGCGGGCTCGAAGATCAGCTCGCCGGAGGGTACTGAGCGGACAGCGGTCTGATGCGATCCCGCGGCCGCGCCGCGCCGACGACCGGGATGCGCCCCGCCCGCTGATGGCCGTTCTCGACGATGTCCCCGATGAGGATTCCCCACTGCTCGATGGCCACCCGTTCGTCGAGTGCCGCCATCCGGTACCGCCGTCCGTTGGCGCCGAGTTCCTCGGCCGCGACGGGGTCGGCGCTCAGGGCGAGCACGGTGTCCAACAGCGTGTCCGGTTGCCCGGCAGCCACGACGATCCCGGCGCCCGAGGTGGCGACCTCCTCCGCGCAGATTCCCTCGGGGTCGGTGGCGGCGATGACGGGACGACCCGCGTGGAAGTACGACGTGAGCTTGCTGGGGACGGCCATCGCGGCAACCCCCGTCATCTCGTTGACCAGCAGCACGTCGGCGGCGCTGAGAGCCAGGTGATAGTCGTCGTCGCTCAGGGTGTCGACGAACGTGAGCCGAGAGATGCCCCGCGCCCTGGCCATCAGCTTCTCCCGCTGGCACCCGTCGCCGACCAACACGAAGTGCACGGGTGCGTGTCGCTCGTCGGCGAGTCGTGCTGCGTCGACGACGTTCTCGAGCCCTTGCTTGACCCCCATGTTGCCGGTGTGGACCACCAGCGTCGCGTCCGTCGGCCAGCCCAGCTCCCACTTGGCGGACGTCGAATCGACGGGCGCCGCGGCGGGCAGATGGTCCCAGTTGCGCACGACCACGAGGTTCTCGGGCTTCACTCCGAGCACGTCGACCGCATAGCGCGCGAAGCGAGGGTGGATCACGACGACCCGGTCGGCCGCCCGCATCACGTGCCCCTCGACCCAGCTCGTCAGTTTGGCTGCGAGGCTGATGCCCTCCTTGGTCTCGGACATCCCCAGCGCGTAGATGTCCTGCACCCACACCACGACGGGTGGACGCCGCGGGGTGAGCAGTGCCCGCAGCACCACCATGGCGCTGGAGAACATCGCGGGTGACACGACGACGATCGCCCGGGAGACGTCCCAGTGGGTGAAGGTCACCCGAAGGCCGAAGGTCAGCTCGGACACCAGCCGTCGGATCCCGTGCGGATGGTGGGGCACGTAGTGCAGACGTCGCCGCACCGCCACGCCGTCGATCCGGTCGTCGCGATTCCACTGCCCGTAGCCCCGGTACACCCGCCATTCGGGATAGTGCGGATGGCCCGCGTGGGCCGTCACCGCGTAGCCGAGTCTGCGCAGTCCGCTAGCCAGTGCGCCGGTGTACGGGGCGGTGCCGGTGGGTTCCGGGGGGAAGTTGAGTCCGAAGATCGAGATGTCGGTGTAGGAACGCATCGATGGCCAGGGCGCGCGGTGCGGGCCCTATCCCCCGTTCGATTCGTCCGCGACGGGCCCCCGGTGGGCAGCCAGTGCACGGGTCAGCACATGTCGGGAGTCCTGGATCCGGCCCCACACGAAGGCCAGATCCACGCGGCGGGCAACGACGGCAACGAATTGCACTGGCTAACCACCAATCATCAGTCAGCAACTGAAATAGTGAGATATCCCAAATGCCTTAAACAATTCTCGATCAATTGGGTCGGGCAAACATGGTGGACATATCGTTCCAGCCGAAAGGCTGAAATGTCTCCGAAATGAGCAAAGCCGAAAATTTCCGGATCACCCCCACGACCGCCGGCCGACCGCGGTGCCTGCTCCATCGCAGCCAGCACCCGTGGGCTAACCCATTCGGCGCGGACTCGGACGTGTTTAAGGACCGCCTAAGAAGAATGGGCATCCGGTCGCTACGATGACCCCATGACGAGCGTTACCGACCCCACCTCTGAGACTGCGGCGGCCGAGATCGACATCCACACGACCGCGGGCAAGCTCGCCGATCTCCGCAAGCGCGCCGAGGAGACGCTGCACCCCGTCGGCGAGACCGCCGTCGAGAAGGTGCACGCCAAGGGCAAGCTGACGGCGCGGGAGCGTATCTACGCACTGCTCGACGAGGGATCGTTCGTCGAACTCGACGCGCTCGCCAAGCACCGCAGCAAGAACTTCGGCCTGGAGGCCAACCGCCCGGTCGGTGACGGCGTGGTGACGGGGTACGGCACCATCGACGGCCGCGAGGTCTGCATCTTCAGCCAGGACGCCACCGTGTTCGGCGGCAGTCTCGGCGAGGTCTACGGCGAGAAGATCGTCAAGGTCCAGGAACTGGCCATCAAGACGGGTCGTCCCCTGATCGGCATCAACGACGGAGCGGGTGCCCGCATCCAGGAGGGTGTCGTCTCACTTGGCTTGTACAGCAAGATCTTTCGCAACAACATCCTGGCGTCGGGCGTCATCCCGCAGATCTCTCTGATCATGGGCGCCGCCGCGGGCGGGCACGTCTACTCCCCCGCGCTCACCGACTTCGTGATCATGGTCGACCAGACCAGCCAGATGTTCATCACCGGACCCGACGTCATCAAGACCGTCACGGGCGAGGAAGTGACCATGGAGGAACTGGGTGGCGCGCACACCCACATGGCCAAGTCGGGCACCGCGCACTACGTGGCCTCCGGCGAGCAGGACGCCTTCGACTACGTCCGCGACCTCTTGAGCTACCTGCCGCCCAACAGCGCGAGCGAGCCGCCGCGCTACCCGGCGCCGCCGCACCCGGGGGCCATCGAGGACAACCTCACCGAGGAGGACCTCGAGCTCGACACGCTGATTCCGGACTCCCCGAATCAGCCGTACGACATGCACGAGGTCATCAGCCGCATCCTCGACGACGACGAGTTCCTCGAGGTGCAGGCCGGCTACGCGGGCAACATCATCGTCGGCTTCGGCCGCATCGACGGCCGCACGGTCGGCATCGTCGCCAACCAGCCCACCCAGTTCGCGGGCTGCCTCGACATCAACGCCTCCGAGAAGGCCGCCCGGTTCGTCCGCACGTGCGACTGCTTCAACGTGCCGATCATCATGCTGGTCGACGTTCCCGGCTTCCTGCCGGGCACCGACCAGGAGTACAACGGCATCATCCGCCGCGGCGCCAAGCTGCTGTACGCCTACGGTGAGGCCACGGTCGCCAAGATCACCGTCATCACCCGAAAGTCGTACGGCGGCGCGTACTGCGTGATGGGGTCCAAGGACATGGGCTGCGACGTCAACGTCGCGTGGCCCACGGCCCAGATCGCCGTCATGGGCGCCTCGGGCGCGGTCGGCTTCGTCTACCGCTCGCAGCTCAAGGAGGCGGCCGCCGAGGGCGCCGACGTCGACGCGCTGCGTCTCGAGCTGCAGCAGGACTACGAGGACACCCTGGTCAACCCGTACGTCGCCGCCGAGCGCGGTTACGTCGACGCGGTCATCCCGCCGTCGCACACCCGTGGGTACATCTCGGCGGCACTGCGCCTGCTGGAGCGCAAGATCGTGCAGCTGCCGCCCAAGAAGCACGGCAACATCCCGCTCTGATCCGCCTCCGACCACCTACGACGAACGGACGGCCCGTGTCACAAGACGTCGACATCACCGAGGTCTCGGACCCCCAGGACATGACCATCGACGCACCCGTCGACGCGTCGGTGCACGCCATCAAGATCCTCAAGGGCAACCCCAGCGACGAGGATCTGGCGGCACTTGTCACCGTGCTCGCAGGCGCGGGCGGTGGCACCCCGGAGCCTGGTCCGCAGGAGCTCAACCTGTGGGGACATCCCGTCGACAAGCTGCGCTACTCGGTCGTCAGTTGGCAGCGCGTGACGCAGTTGGAACGCACCCACGTTCGGCGCTGATGAACGCTTGCGCGAAGAACGTTCGGCGCTGATGAGCGCTTGCGCGAAGAACGTTCGGCGCTGATGAGCGCTTGCGCGAAGAACATTCGGCGCTGATGACGCGCGTCGTCCTCGCCTCGGCCTCGCCAGGCAGGCTCAGGGTTCTGCGCGGCGCGGGCATCGACCCCCTGGTGATCGTGTCGGGTGTCGACGAGGACGCGGTCGTCGCCGCCCTACCGGCCGGCGCGGGCCCTGCGGACGTCACGACCGCACTCGCGATCGCCAAGGCCGAGGCCGTGGCCGCCACCCTCGACAGTGCAGTGAGCGCGGATTGCGTTGTCATCGGCTGTGATTCGATGCTGTACCGCGATGGTCGGCTCTGGGGCAAGCCCGCGACCGAGGCCGCGGTGCTGGACGCCTGGCGCGCGATGGCGGGGACGTCGGGACAGCTCTACACCGGACATTGCGTGATTCGCCTGTGCGACAGTCGGATCGAGGCACGGGCGGCACATCACTCGGTGACCACCGTCCGCTTCGGGCGGCCGTCGGAGGCGGACCTGGAAGCGTATGCCCACAGTGGTGAACCCACCGCCGTGGCGGGCGGGTTCACCCTCGACGGCCTCGGCGGCTGGTTCGTCGACGGCGTCGACGGTGATCCGTCGGCGGTGATCGGCATTGGGCTGCCGTTGGTCGGGGAGTTGTTCGGGCGCGTCGGCCTGACACTCGCCGGGCTGTGGCGATCCAACTCCGCCACCGGCTGATCGAGGCGAACCGCGGGTTTGTTGCGCAATCAGTTTCCAGCAACGCGATATTTGTCCATGGTCGCCATCGTGTGAGCCGACGACTGCGCATGTCAGAGCACTGTGATGTACGCAATCCGCCGTCGATGTGACAAGATCGCGTCAACCCGGCATTATTTGCCATAACCACACAACCACGACACGTGGCAATCAGATGGAGAAGGCTGTGCTGACCAACGCGAGCGAGTGGACGATGGAGCGATGAAGAAGGCGCTGATCACGGGCATCACGGGGCAGGACGGCTCCTATCTCGCCGAGCTTCTGCTGGCCAAGGGCTACGAGGTGCACGGTCTGATCCGTCGTTCCTCGACCTTCAACACCGCCCGCATCGACCACCTGTACGTCGATCCGCACGAGTCGGGCGCACGGTTCTTCCTGCACTACGGCGACCTGAGCGACGGAGCGCGGCTGGTGACGCTGATCGCCACCATCAATCCCGACGAGGTCTACAACCTGGCCGCGCAGTCGCACGTCCGGGTCAGCTTCGACGAGCCCGAGCACACGGCCGACACCACCGGCTCCGGCACCATCCGCCTGCTCGAGGCCATCCGCATCGCCAACGTCGACTGCCGCTTCTATCAGGCGTCCAGCTCGGAGATGTTCGGCGCGACGCCGCCCCCGCAGAACGAGGACACGCCGTTCTACCCGCGTTCGCCGTACGGCGCCGCCAAGGTGTACTCGTACTGGATCACCCGCAACTATCGTGAGGCCTACGGGATGTTCGCCACCAACGGCATCCTGTTCAACCACGAATCACCAAGGCGTGGCGAAACTTTCGTGACCCGCAAGATCACGCGTGCGGCGGCGCGCATCAAGGCCGGCGTCGAGCAGTACGTGTACCTGGGCAACCTGGAGGCCATTCGCGACTGGGGTTATGCACCCGAGTACGTCGAGGGTATGTGGCGCATGATGCAGGCCGACGCACCGGATGACTACGTGCTGGCGACCGGCGGCAACTTCACCGTGCAGAACTTCCTCGAGGCTGCGTTCGACCACGCCGGTCTTGACTGGCGCGAGCACGTCCGGTTCGACGAGCGCTACCTGCGACCCACCGAGGTCGACGCCCTGATCGGCGACGCCTCGAAGGCCGAGCGGCAGCTGGGCTGGAAGGCCGAGGTCGACACGCTCGAGCTCGCCAGGATCATGGTCGACGCCGACATCGCCGCGCTCGAGTGCCAGGGCAAGCCGTGGATTGACACCCCGCTGGTCAAGTCGTGGAATTGATGCCGATGACCATGGATGACGCGACCACCTTCACGCCCGGCCCGCTGGACCGGTCCGCTCCCACCTTCATCGCCGGGCACCGGGGCATGGTGGGTTCGGCCATCCTCCGCAGGCTCGAGGGTGACGGCTTCACCGACCTGCACGTCAGAACGCGTCGAGAGCTCGACCTGACCGACCGCACGGCGACGTTCGAGTTCTTCGAGCAGGTCCGCCCCGAGGTCGTGGTCCTCGCGGCGGCCAGGGTCGGCGGGATCCTCGCCAACAGCACCCAGCCGGTCGACTTCCTGTCGGAGAACCTGCAGATCCAGGTCAACGTCCTCGACGCGGCCCTGCACGTGCGGACCCGTCGCCTGCTGTTCCTGGGGTCGTCGTGCATCTACCCGAAGTTCGCGCCGCAGCCGATCTCCGAGGACGCGTTGCTCACGGGACCGCTCGAGCCGACCAACGACGCCTATGCGATCGCGAAGATCGCGGGCATCCTGCAGGTCCAGGCCGTCCGCAGGCAGTACGGCCTGCCGTGGATCTCGGCGATGCCGACCAACCTCTACGGGCCCGGCGACAACTTCTCCGCGACGTCGTCGCACGTCCTGCCCGCCCTGATCCGGCGGTACGACGAGGCGAGGGCGGCTGGCACGCCCGTCGTGACCAACTGGGGCAGTGGCAGTCCGCGTCGCGAGTTCCTCCACGTCGACGACCTTGCGCGGGCGTGTCTGCACCTGATGGAGCACTTCGACGGGCCGCAGCAGGTCAACGTCGGCACCGGCGAGGACCAGACCATCAGGGAGATCGCCGAAATGGTCTCGGAGGCAACCGGATTCACCGGCACCACGGACTGGGACACGGCCAAGCCGGACGGCACGCCGCGAAAACTGCTCGACGTCAGCACGCTGCGCAACAGTGGATGGCAACCGTCGATCGCGTTGAGCGACGGCATCGAGGACACCGTGGCGTGGTACCGGTCGAATCAGAGCGCGCTGCGGGTCTAGCCGAACTGACCAACCAGTAAGCTCTAGGGGTGTCTCTCGCTGCAGACCCGCATCCCTCGCTCGCCGCCTACGCCCATCCGGAACGGTTGGTCACCGCCGACTGGTTGGCGGGCAACATCGGCCGCCCCGGCCTGGCCATCGTCGAATCCGACGAGGACGTCCTTCTCTACGACACCGGGCACATCCCCGGCGCCGTGAAGATCGACTGGCACACCGACCTCAACGACCCGCACGTCCGCGACTACATCGACGGGGCGCAGTTCGCCGCGCTGATGGACCGCAAGGGCATCGGTCGCGACGACACCGTGGTGATCTACGGCGACAAGAGCAACTGGTGGGCGGCCTACGCCCTCTGGGTGTTCACGCTGTTCGGCCACCCCGACGTCCGACTCCTCGACGGGGGACGCGACCTCTGGGTGTCCAACGGCCGCGACACCACGCTCGAGGTGCCGTCGAAGGAGACCTCGGGCTATCCGGTGGTGCAGCGCAACGACGCCGAGATCCGCGCCTACAAGGACGACGTGCTCGCGATCCTCGGCGACCAGCCGCTCATCGACGTCCGCTCCCCCCTCGAGTACACCGGTGAGCGCACCCACATGCCGGACTACCCGGAGGAGGGCGCCCTTCGCGGTGGGCACATCCCCACCGCGACGTCGATCCCGTGGGCCAAGGCCGCTCTCGACAACGGACAGTTCCGCAGCCGGGCCGAACTCGACGAGCTGTACGGATTTCTGCAACCGGACGACAAGACCGTCGTGTACTGCCGCATCGGTGAACGGTCGAGCCACACCTGGTTCGTCCTGACCCATCTTCTCGGCAAGGAGAACGTCCGCAACTACGACGGCTCGTGGACCGAGTGGGGCAACGCGGTACGGGTACCGGTCGCGGTCGGGTCCGAACCGGGAGAGGCGCCCGGAGCGTCGTGAGCATGCCGGCCCCCCTGGCCGAGGTCATCTCCGAATTCGCCGAGGTGCAGGGCCAGGACAAGTTGCAGCTGCTCCTGGAGTTCGCCAACGAGCTCCCGCCGTTACCCGCCGACCTCGAAGAGGCCGCCATGGAGCCGGTGCCCGAGTGCCAGTCCCCACTGTTCCTTCACGTCGACGGGTCCGATCGGGAGCACGTCAGGCTGTACTTCAGTGCGCCCGCCGAGGCGCCGACGACCCGCGGCTTCGCCGCGATCCTGGCGGCGGGTCTCGACGGACTGCCGGCCGACGAGATCCTCGCCGTGCCCAACGACTTCTACGCCGAGCTGGGAATAGCTAACTTGATCAGCCCGTTGCGGCTACGCGGAATGTCGGCCATGCTGACCCGGATCAAGGGTCGACTGCGCACAAATTGACGGCTCTTTCTGCTGGTTAACCCTCCAAAAGCGATTCGCGCTGCGCTAGCATGCAGACACCGATAGCAAGGGGGCATCCATTGCGCAGCAATGAACATGACCTGATTGTTTACGAGCTGAACGAAGTTCCGTGGAACATCGTCGACTACTTCGTCGAGAACCGCCCCTCGTCGAATCTCGCTGCCCTCCTCGACGGGGGTCAGTCGATCACCACGGTGAACAACGGGCCGGAAGGCCTGACCCCATGGCGGACGTGGCCGTCACTCCACAACTCGATGTACGACCACAATTCCTTCGACCTCGGTCAGGATCCGGCCACCTTCCGCGGTGATCCGATCTGGGACGTCGCCGAGAAGGCCGGTCTGAGCGTGGGACTGTTCGGCCCGCTGCAGAGCTGGCCGGCCAGGGAATTCGCCCACGGCGGTTTCTACGTGCCCGACACCTTCAGCCAGGACAGCGAGACCTTCCCGCCGTCGTTCAAGAAGTTCCAGGAGTTCAACCTGGGCATGACGAAGAAGATGGCGTTCGACGCGAACGTCGCGCTTGACCCGAAGATGCTGGCAGGCGCGGGTGTGGACATGGTGCGCCGTGGCGTCACGGCCAGATCCATGACGACCATCGCCCGGCATCTGGCGCGCGAACGAAAAGATCGGCGCTACAAGGCATTCCGCGCTTCGCTACAGGTACTGCCCGGCTTCGACCTGTATTGGAAGCTGCACCTTGGCCACCGCCCGAGGCTGAGTGTCTTCTTCACCAACCACGTCGCCAGCATGATGCACCGCTTCTGGGGTGACGCCATGCCCGGCTACGCCGATGAGTACGACTACGCCCCCGACGACGTGTTCGGCACCTTCATCCTGGCTTCGATGGACCTCGCCGACCGCCAGCTCGGCAGGATCCGCCGCTACATGGCGGACAATCCGCAGACCGTGCTGGTCGTTGCGGCCAGCATGGGACAGGGCCCGACCGCGGCCCGGTTCGGCGAGGCGAACATGTTCACCGTCGAGGATCACGACGCGCTCGCGCGGCGGCTGGGCCTCGAACCCACCGAGTGGGCGCTGGCCATGTACCCGATGCTCTCGGCGGTCTTCGCCAACGAGGAGGACGCCAGGGCTGCCGTTGCGCCCATCGAATCGGTGGCCGCCGAAGACTTCGGTCCGATGTTCAGCCGGGTCCGGCTCGAGGGCAGGACCGTGACGTTCCTGATGCGTGGCTTCGAGAACGCAGTCGACAACGCGGGCAAGGACCCGGATCTGTCCAGCCCGGTGTCCTTCACGCCGAACGGTTCGTCACACCCGGTCGCCGCGACAGCAGCCGAGCTCGGCTTCATCACCAGGACCAGGACCGGCGGCGACAACTCCGGCTGTCACATCCCCCAGGGAATGCTGCTGGCCTCCGGAGGCGGATTGCTGCCGGACCCGTCGCGCCGGGAAGTCGACGTCCTCGACGTGGCGCCGTCGCTGTTGACGAACGTGCTGGGCGTTGCGCCGGGCCCGATGATGCAGGGCACCCCATCGCTCTTCGCGTCGGCGTCCGAGCACGTCTTCTGAAGGGTGGAAAAACCTACCGGCGAGTAACGGGCACCACGTAACTCGGTACTCATCACGGCCGCTTAAACTGCCTCCGATACATTCTTAAAGAGGTTTCTTAGAGACATGCCATCAGGAGGCGCAGTGCCAAGTCACGCCAGCTCGAAGATCTCCAAGGTGCTCGTCGCCAACCGCGGCGAGATCGCCGTCCGCGTGATCCGGGCCGCCAAGGACGCGGGGCTGGGCAGCGTGGCCGTGTACGCCGATCCCGACGCCGACGCGCCGCACGTCCGTCTCGCGGACGAGGCCTTCGCCCTGGGCGGTCAGACCTCCGCGGAGTCCTACCTGGACTTCGCCAAGCTCCTCGACGCCGCCGAGAAGTCCGGCGCCAACGCCGTCCATCCCGGTTACGGGTTCCTCTCCGAGAACGCCGACTTCGCCCAGGCCGTGCTCGACGCGGGTCTGATCTGGATCGGCCCGAGCCCGCAGTCCATCCGCGACCTCGGCGACAAGGTCACCGCGCGCCACATCGCCGCCAAGGCCGACGCCCCCCTGGTGCCCGGTACGCCCGACCCGGTCAAGAACGCCGACGAGGTCGTCGCCTTCGCCAAGGAGTACGGCGTTCCCGTCGCCATCAAGGCGGCGTTCGGCGGCGGTGGGCGCGGTATGAAGGTGGCCCGCACCATCGAGGAGATCCCCGAGTTGTTCGAGTCGGCCACCCGTGAGGCCGTCGCGGCGTTCGGTCGTGGCGAGTGCTTCGTCGAGCGCTACCTGGACAAGCCGCGCCACGTCGAGGCCCAGGTCATCGCCGACACCCACGGGAACGTCGTCGTCGCGGGCACCCGCGACTGCTCGCTGCAGCGCCGCTTCCAGAAGCTCGTCGAGGAGGCGCCCGCGCCGTACCTGACCGATGCGCAGCGCAAGGAGATCCACGAGTCCGCCAAGCGCATCTGCAAGGAAGCCGGATACTACGGCGCCGGCACCGTCGAGTACCTCGTCGGCCAGGACGGCCTGATCTCGTTCCTCGAGGTCAACACCCGCCTGCAGGTCGAACACCCGGTCACCGAGGAGACCTCGGGCATCGACCTGGTGCGCCAGCAGTTCCGCATCGCCAACGGCGAGGCCCTCGAGATCACCGAGGACCCGACGCCGCGCGGGCACTCCTTCGAATTCCGCATCAACGGTGAGGACGCCGGGCGCGGCTTCCTGCCCGCCCCCGGCCCCGTCACCAAGTTCGACCCGCCGACCGGCCCCGGCGTGCGCCTGGACTCCGGCGTGGAGACCGGCTCGGTCATCGGCGGTCAGTTCGACTCGATGCTGGCCAAGCTGATCGTCTCCGGTGCGACCCGCGAGGAGGCGCTGGACCGCTCGCGTCGCGCGCTGGCCGAGTTCACCGTCGAGGGCCTGGCCACGGTCATCCCGTTCCACCGCGCCGTGGTGTCCGATCCCGCCTTCATCGGTGACGACGACGGCTTCACCGTGCACACCCGCTGGATCGAGACCGAGTGGGACAACACCGTCGAGCCGTTCACCGCGGGCGAGCCCCTCGACGAGGAGGACAGCCTCCCCCGTCAGAAGGTGGTCGTCGAGGTCGGTGGGCGCCGCGTCGAGGTGTCCCTGCCCGGCGATCTGGCCATCGGCGGCGGAGGCGCCGCGACCCCCGGCGTCATCCGCAAGAAGCCCAAGCCGCGCAAGCGTGGCGCCCAGGCAGGCGCCGCCGCATCCGGTGACGCCGTCACCGCGCCGATGCAGGGCACCGTGGTCAAGGTCGCCGTCGAGGAGGGCCAGCAGGTCGCCACCGGCGATCTGGTCGCCGTCCTGGAGGCCATGAAGATGGAGAACCCGGTCACCGCGCACAAGGACGGCACCATCACCGGGCTCGCGGTCGAGGCGGGTGCCGCCGTCACGCAGGGCACCGTCCTCGCCGAGATCAAGGACTAGACGACCCGCCCAGTGGCCACTTATGGCACGGATTCTCGCGAATCCCGTGCAGTAGGTGGCCATTCGGCATTCTGGGAGGCACACCGTGGAACCCGTCGAAATCAACAATGGCACCTGGTATCTACGGGGGCTGCGTTACGACGACCGCGTCGACGATCGGCCCGCACTGGCCGATCTCGGTGAGACCGACCTCGACTACATCCACGACGCCGAGGACGGCTGGGCCGACGACACCCTCTACACGTGGGCGGTCTGCGAGCCGACCACCGGAGAACTGCTCGCCGAGATCACCCTGGATCCCACGTCCGGCTTCATGCAGAGCCGCGCCCGCCCCGGCCACGAGGACGCCGCGGCCATGTCCGAGGACACCGTGCGCCGCTACGCCTCCGAGATCCTGAACCTCCGCGTCACGACGTGACGGTCCAGGCGCCGCCAGAACCTGCCGTGAAGAACGACTAGCGCTCGTCGACGTCCGCGCCCGTCGCCAGGTCCCCGCACTCGACGGTGACCACGTCGTCTCGGGCGCGGAGGAACGCCCGCGCCCCCTCGTCCCCCGACAGCATCGCGGTCAGCTCCGCCCAGTGCCGCCGCGCGACCGCGACGGGATGCCCGGGACCTCCGCCGTAGGTGGCCCTCGCCAGTCCGGATGCCTGCGCAGCGGCCAGGACGCGGGCGACCACGTCGGCGCCGACGTCCGGGGTGTCGACCAGGTGCAGCACGGCCAGTTCGGCGTCCGCGACGGCGGCCAGACCCGCACGCAGTGACGCGCTCATCCCGACCTCCCAGTCGCGCGCCACCACGGCGCGCGCCCGCGGCGGTACGTCGACCACGGCGGCGCCCAGCACGACGACGACGTCGTCACATCCACCGTCGGCCAGTGCCGCGACCGCCGTCGTCAGCCACTCCCCTTGTTCGGCAAGCACTTTCGGCATGCCATAGCGGGATCCCGCGCCCGCGGCCAGCAGCACGCCCGCCACGGAGCCAGATTTCGACATGCGAACAGTGTCAACCTGGTCAATTCTTGACCCATGTCCGCCCCGGTCACCAATACCCCGAAGAAGCGCGTGCACCCGGTTGACGAGGTGCTGCCCATCCCCAAGTTGGCCACCTACGGGTTCCAGCACGTGGTGGCGTTCTACGCCGGCGCCGTCCTGGTGCCGATCATCATCGCGGGCGCCATCAACCTGCCGCAGGAAGACCTCGTCAAGCTGATCACGGCCGACCTGTTCACCTGCGGCATCGCCTCGATCATCCAGGCCGTCGGATTCTGGAAGATCGGCGTGCGGCTGCCGCTGTTGCAGGGCGTGACGTTCGCAGGCGTGTCGCCGATCATCGCGATCAGCCTGGCCCACGGCGGCGGCGCGTCGAGCCTGCTGTACGTCTACGGGGCCGTGATCGTCGCGGGCGTGTTCACGTTCCTCATCGCGCCGATCTTCGTCAAGCTCCTGCGGTTCTTCCCACCGGTCGTGACGGGCACGCTGATCACGATCATCGGCCTGTGTCTGGTGCCGGTCGGCGCTGGCGACGCAGTCACCAATCCCCATACGGGAGAACATGATCCGACGAACATCCGCTGGCTGCTCTATGCGCTCGGCACCATCGCGATCATCGTGGCCATCCAGCGCATCTTCCGCGGCTTCATGGCCACCATCGCGGTGCTGCTCGGCCTGGTGATCGGCTGCGCGTGCGCCTTCGCGCTCGGCGACATGAACTTCGGCAAGGTCGGCGCGGCCGCCCCCATCGGGTTCACCCAGCCGTTCCTGTTCGGCATGCCCAAGTTCGACGCCGTCGCCTGCCTCACCATGATCATCATCCTGTTGATCACGGCGGTGGAGTCCACGGGCAGCACCATGGCCACCGGCGAGATCGTCGGCAAGCGCGTCAAGGCCTCCGACATCGGCAACGTGCTGCGGGCCGACGGCCTGGCGACCGTGATCGGCGGCGTCTTCAACTCGTTTCCCTACACGGCGTTCTCGGAGAACGTCGGCCTGGTCCGGCTCACCGGCGTCAAGAGCCGCTGGGTGGTCGCCGCCGCCGGCGTGATCATGATCCTGCTCGGCTTCCTGCCGAAGGTGGCCGCCATCGTGTCGTCGATCCCCAACCCGGTCCTCGGTGGCGCGGCACTGACCCTGTTCGCGACGGTCGCCGTGGTCGGCATCCAGACGCTCGGCAAGGTCGACTTCACCGATCACCGCAACCTGATCATCGTGACCACCAGCCTGGCCCTGGCCCTCTGGGTGACGGCCTACCCAGACGTGTCCAAGGCTCTGCCGCCGGGCGTCGACCTGCTGTTCGGCAGCGGCATCAGCATCGGCGCGATCGCCGCCATCCTGCTCAACATCGTCTTCTTCCACCTGGGCATCAGCAAGGGTCCGCGGGTGGCGGGCGGCGGCACCATTAGCCTCGTCGAGGTGAACTCCATGACCAAGGAACGCTTCACCGAGGTGTTCGGCCACGTCGTGCAGGACGTCCCGTGGGCCGTCGAGCGGGCGTTCGAGCAGCGCCCGTACGCCGATGCCAAGGCGCTGCGCGAGGCCTTCCAGGATGCCGTGCTGACGGGCTCCTCGGAACAGCAGCTGGAGCTCATCAACGCGTTCCACGACCTCGGCGCCGAGGACGAGACCGGCCATGCCCTCGCCGTCGACCACGTCGCGCTGAGCAACCTGGCCGAGGAGGACCACAACGACGTCGTCGAGCTGGCGACCGCGTACCACGAGCACTTCGGGTTCCCCCTGGTGATTTGTGCCCGCGAGACGGAGCACTTCGACCGGGTGCTCAAGAACGGCTGGTCGCGGATGGACAACTCGACACCCGCGGAGAAGGCGTTCGCGCTCATCGAGATCGCGAAGATCGCCAACTACCGCTTCGACGATCTGGTGGCCGACGCCAACCCGATCGCCGCTGCCCGGTTCAGCCGGCTCAACGAACTGGCCTAGATGCCCACTCAGGGAGCGCTGGGACTGGACGGCTTCAACCGGCTGACCGACCGCCAGCGGATGAATCTTCTGTACGGCGTGTGCTCGTCGCCGATCTGGGCCCGCCGGGTCCTCGCGGGCGGCCCGTTCCGCGACGTGGACGCGCTGCTGGACCGCGCCGACCGCGTGCTGGCCGAGCTGCCCGACCGTGGGCTCGACGCCGCACTGGACGGCCATCCCAGGATCGGCGCCAAGGTCGACAACGCGTCCTCGGCGCGCGAACAGGCCGCGGTGACCACCGCCGGTGACGCCGTGAAGGCCGAATTGGCCGCCAAGAACGCCGAGTACGACGCGAAGTTCGGCTACGTCTACCTGGTGTGCGCCAGCGGCCGCAGCGCCGGGGAACTGCTGGCCATCCTCACCGACCGCCTGCACAACGACCCCGAGACCGAACGCCGGGTGATGCGCAACGAGTTGGCGAAGATCAACCGGTTGCGGCTGGAGCGCCTCCTGAGCGAGCCCCCGGCGTGACCCGCCCCGTCCGGCCACGAGAGAAGGTGGACGAATGAGCCTCTCCACCCACGTCCTCGACGCCATGTCGGGCAGACCCGCCGCGGGCGTCGTCGTCACCCTGACCGACGTCAGGGGGGCGCCGCTGACGTCGGCGACCACCAACGACGACGGACGCATCGCGAGCCTTGGCGACGATCTGCCCGCAGGCCTGTACCGCCTGCACTTCGACACGGGCGGGTACTTCGCGCGCCTCGACGTGCCGACGTTCTACCCCGAGGTGGTGATCGCCTTCGACATCACCGATCCCGCAGGCAAATACCACGTGCCCGTGTTGCTGTCGCCGTATGCCTATTCCACTTATCGAGGGAGTTGAGCGATGTCCAAGATCATCCTGGGGAAGAACCAGTACGGCAAGGCAGAGAACCGCGTCGTCAGGATCTACCGTGACACGCCACGCCACGAGATCCACGACATCAACGTATCCACCTGCCTGCGAGGCGATTTCAGCGCCGCCCACCTGGCAGGCGATCAACGGGACGTGCTGCCGACCGATACCCAGAAGCAGACCGCGTACGCCTACGCCAAGGAGAAGGGCCTGCTGTCCATCGAGGATTACGGTCTCGCGTTGGCCAGACACTTCGTGCACGACGTCGAACCGGTACAGGGTGCGCGCATCGAGATCGACGAGTACGCCTGGGCACGTGCGATCGTCGACGGGGCCGAGCACGACCACACCTGGATCCGCAAGGGTCAGGAGATCCGCACCGCGGCGGTGACGGTCGACGCCGACGGTGAATGGGTGGTCGGCGGACTCAAGGAGATGACGATCCTGAAGTCCACCGGCTCGGAGTTCGCCGACTTCCTCACCGACCCGTACACCATCCTCGAGCCCACCCACGACCGGGTGATGGCGACGTCGCTGACGGCCCAGTGGCGTTTCACCACAACCGATGTCGACTGGGAGACGACCTTCGAGGGCGTCAAGACCCACATGGTGAAGCAGTTCGCGACCGTGCAGTCACTCGCACTGCAGCAGACGCTCTTCGAGATGGGCAAGGCCGTGCTCGAGACCTACCCGGCGATCGCCGAGGTGCGTCTCGCGGCGCCCAACAAGCACCACTTCGTGTACGACCTGTCGCCGTTCGGCGTGGAGAACGACAAGGAGGTCTTCAACGCCGACGACCGGCCATACGGTTTCATCCAGGCCACGGTCACCAGGGACGACGCGCCACCGGCAGGCCCCGCGTGGGACGTCTACCAGGGCTGGCTGCCGTAGCGCTACTCGAGCTGATCACGCAGGCGCGCCAACGACTTCGCGAGCAGCCGCGACACGTGCATCTGCGAGATGCCCACCCGCTCGGCGATCTGGGTCTGCGTCATCGACTCGAAGAACCGCAGGAGCAGCACCTGACGTTCCCGCTCGGGCAGGCTGGCGAGCAAGGGCCGCAACGACTCCCGGTTCTCGATCTGGTCGAGGTTGAGGTCGACGTCGCCGAGGGTGTCCGCGATGGCGGGCGCCTCCTCGGTGCCTCCGCCTGCCCCGTCGATCGAGAGCGTGTTGTAGGAGCTGCCTGCGACCAGTCCCTCGACGATCTCCTCGCGGTCCATCTCCAACTCGGCGGCCAACTCCGACGGGGTGGGAGCCCGGCCGAGCCGCTGTGACATCTCGGCCGTGGCGGCGCCGAGCCGCAAATGGAGCTCCTTGAGCCGGCGCGGCACCTTCACCGACCAGCTGTTGTCCCTGAAGTGGCGTCGGACCTCGCCCATGATGGTCGGCACCGCGAAGGACACGAAGTCCGAGCCCGCGTCGACGTCGAAGCGAATCACGGCGTTGACCAGGCCGACCCTGGCCACCTGGACGAGGTCGTCGCGCGGCTCGCCGCGGCCGTCGAACCGCCGGGCGATGTGATCGGCCAGTGGTAGGCAGCGCTCGACGATCGAGTCGCGCTGCCTGGTGAATTGTGGGGAGCCTTCCTTGAGGCCCTGCAACTCGCGGAACATGCCAACCACGTCCGCGTATTCAGAGTTCGAGCGTGACGCCGAACCCCGAGAGGACGGCGCGGTCACCTCAGCGAGCTCGCTCGCCTCGTCGTCATGGAGATGCCGAAGACCTGCGAGTCCTCGGGGCCGTGGCCGTCGTGGAACGTGCTGACCTCATCCGTCAGCGAGCTCAGCACGTGCCAGCTGAAGCTCCCGGGCACCACGATGTCGGGCGACGAGCACGACGTGGAGACGTCGACGACGAGCTGCTCCTCGAGCGGATGGACGACCAGCACCAGCGTCGCGTCGGGCGTCGCCGAACGGATCAGTCGGGTGCAGGCCTCGTCGACCGCCAGGCGGAGGTCCGCCACACTGTCGAAGTCCAGGTCCTCGTAGGTTCCGACCGCGCCCACCACCGTGCGCAGCACCGCCAGGTTCTCCAGCTTCGCCGCTACTCGCACCTCGACGGATCGTGGGCCTCGTTGCCCCCCGACGTGGTCGTGCTGACCATCTGACACGCGCCCTCCAAGTGATCTCCACGCGAGATTACCCCGAGCGGGCTCCCAGCTAACCACCACCACTCCCATCACCAGTCGGTCGTGACCGAGGGCAATGAGGCGGGCGCGTCGCCGCGGGCTTGCTCGCGCTAATCGTCACACCTTCAGCTCGCCTCGGCTCACCGTGTTCCAGCCAAGGATGCCCAGCCACTTCCCACTTAAACCCCGACCGCGGCGGCGCCGTGACCGGGCAGTTCCCGAAAATGGGCGGAAATCAACGCAATTGGCGAGAACTCCACGTGACGCACGCCGCAGTCGGTGTGGGCGGGGCCACGGCCGGACGGCCGGTCGGCGCGCGGCTGTCGAGCCAGTGCAGGCCCGGGGCACGCGCCGGCCGAGCTCGAGAAGTGGGCATCTCGAACCGAGGCGTGCAACGACCGAAAGGTAGCCATGACTGACAAGAGCGGCGGCCCACAGGAAGCCGGCGGGGGCATCGTCGAGGACGTCGAGGGGAAGGCCACGCGGCTCTGGGTTCCACGCCGTGAGGGAACCCGGCCGGGTTTCGTCATGCGCCGAGAAAGCCGGGCAGGGTCGTCGTGAGCAGCGCCAGCATGGTCACCATGAGGAACCAGCCCGCGCCCTGCCATGCCCACCAGGTGCCGCCGGTGCGCCACTCCCGGTAGGTATTGAGAAAGGCACGGATCCCGCCGATCAGCAGGATCACCGGGGCTCCGAGCGCGAGCAGGGTGCGCTGGGGCGCCCCGCACGCCACCGTGTCGGCGGTGCTCCCCCCGCAGGTGCCGACCCAGACGGCGGCGACGACGAAGAATCCGACGCCCATGACCGCGCACAGTGCGGTGAACCGCGCTGCCGCGCGCAGATTCGGGTCGTGTGGCGCACGACTCGGGCTTTGTAACATGGCCGCCCCCGGGTAGACGTGTGGGCAGTCGACATTCCCCGCGAAGCAGCCGGGTAAACGCGTCTGGTGTCCTCCCTGCGCGGCGGGCATGCGATGACCGCGCCGCTTGACTACCTTCGACAGGTGGACCTCAACACCGTCGAGACGCTCAGCACGCCGCGCCGCCGCGACGAGCTGTGGCCGCTGGGTCCGTCGGACGCCGTCGTGGGGGGCGGCACGTGGTTGTTCTCTGAACCGCAGCCGGGAACGCGCCGCCTGGTGGATCTCGCGCAGCTCGGCTGGCCGGAACTGACGGTGGACGACGCCGGGATCGAGTTCGCCGCCACCTGCACGCTGGCCAGGGTGTCGGAGCTGTCCACCCGGCTGCCCGTGGAACGGCCGGAGTGGTTGGCCGCGCCGCTGTTTCACCAGTGCTGCACCGCGCTGCTCGCGTCGTTCAAGATCTGGGGCACCGCGACGATCGGTGGCAACGTCTGCCTGTCGTTCCCCGCCGGCTCGATGATCTCGCTCGCCTCGGCGCTCGGCGGAGAGGTCGAGGTGTGGCGCGCAAGTGGTGCCGACTACCGCATGCCCATCACCGAATTCGTCACCGGCAACGCGACGAACGTGCTCGAGCCGGGCGACGTACTCCGGGCAATCCGCCTTCCCGCCGCGACGCTGCGCGGACGCACGGCGTTCCGGAGGTTGGCGCCATCGCCGCTGGGCCGCAACGGGATCGTGGTGCTCGGTCGGCTGGACGACGACGCTTCGTTCACGCTGTCGATCACCGCAGCCACCGTGCGCCCGTACGTGTTCGGCTTCCCGTCTGTGGACGTCGACGGGGTCCGCGCCGCGCACGCGGACATCCCCGACGACGCGTGGACCGACGACCCGCACGGCGACCCGGACTGGCGTCGCGGGGTGTCGCGGGTGCTGGCCGAGCAGATCTGCGCGGAGCTGGCGACCGCATGATCAACGTCAACGGCGAAGCGCTGCATGATGATCCATGGCCGGGCCAGTGCCTGCGCACCTACCTTCGCGAGCACGGCCACTTCGAGGTCAAGAAGGGCTGCGACGCAGGCGACTGCGGCGCATGCTCGGTCCTGGTCGACGGGGCGCCCGTGCACTCCTGCGTGTTCCCCGCGTTCCGTGCGGCCGGAAGCGACGTCACCACCGTCGCAGGCCTCGGCACGCCCGACGACCCGCATCTCGTGCAGCGACGGTTCGTCGACGCGGCCGGGTTCCAATGCGGCTTCTGCACCGCGGGCATGATCACCACGACGTCGGCGCTCACCCCCGACCAGCTGGCCGACCTTCGTCAGAACCTGAAGGGAAACCTGTGCCGCTGCACGGGGTATCGCGCGATCACCGACGCACTCGCGGGCGCCGTCAACACCAAGAAGGCCGGGGGCGCCGGGGATTCGGTCGCCGCGCCCGCTGGCATGCGGATCGCCACCGGCACCGAGCAGTACACCATGGACCACACCGTCGACGGCCTGCTCCACCTCGCAGTGCTGCGCAGTCCGGTGCCGCACGCCAGGATCACGTCGATCGACACCACGGTCGCCGAGGGCCTGCCCGGTGTGCGGCTGGTGTTGACCCACCGCGACAGTCCGCCGGTCGCGTTCTCGACGGCGCGCCACGACAGCAGGCTCGACGACCCCGACGACTCGTTCGTCCTCGACGACACCGTGCGGTTCGTCGGCCAACGCGTGGCAGCCGTGGTCGCCGACAGCTTCGCCATCGCCGAGAACGCTTGCCGGGCGATCCAGGTCGAGTACGAAACGCTGCCTGCCGTCTTCGATCCCGACGCCGCGCAGGAGCCGGGCGCACCGCTGGTGCACGGTGACAAGGGCGCCGCGGCCCGCATCGCCGATCCGTCGCGCAACCTGGTGGCCGAACTGCACGGCGGGGTGGGCGACGTCGCCGCCGGGGTCGCGGCGGCGCAGGCCTCGGGCGGCGCCGTGGTGAGCGGGCGCTGGCACACGCAGCGCGTCCAGCACGCGCACCTCGAGACGCACGGGTCCACGGGCTGGCGGGATGACAACGGGCGCTTGGTCATTCGCACCAGCTCGCAGGTGCCCTTCCTGGTCCGCGACGAACTGTGCCACGTCTTCGGCCTCGACCGCTCCGAGGTCCATGTCTTCACCCGACGGGTCGGCGGTGGTTTCGGCGGTAAGCAGGAGATGCTCACCGAGGACCTCGTGGCGCTGGCCGTGCTGCGGCTCGACCGGCCGGTGCGCTACGAGTTCAGCCGCTCGGACGAGTTCGTCGCCGCGCCGTGCAGACACCCGTTCCGCGTGGACGCCACCGTGGCGGCGAGTGCCGACGGGGTCCTCACCGCGTTGTCGGTCGACGTGTTGATGGACGCGGGCGCCTACGGCAACCACAGCCCCGGCGTGATGTTCCACGGGTGCGGCGAATCCATCGCCGTGTACCGCTGCCCCAACAAGCGCGTGGACGCACAGGCCGTGTACACCAACAACATCCCGTCGGGCGCGTTCCGCGGTTACGGCCTCGGGCAGGTGATCTTCGCGGTCGAGTCGGCGATGGACCAGCTCGCCGAGCGACTGGGCATCGATCCCTTCGACCTCAGGCGCCGCAACGTCGTCGTCCCGGGAGATCCGTTCACCGACTCCCACGTCGCCGACGACGATCTGTCGTACGGCAGTTACGGGCTCGACCAGTGTCTCGACCTCGTCCAGAACGCGTTGGCCACCGGCGAGCAGACCGCAGCGCCGGACGGCCCGCAGTGGCGGGTCGGTGAGGGCATGGCGATCGCGATGATCGCCACCATCCCGCCGCGGGGTCACTTCGCGGATGCATCGATCTCGCGGGACGCCGACGGCGACTTCACGCTGTCGGTCGGGACCGCGGAGTTCGGCAACGGGACGTCCACCGTGCACACGCAGATCGTCGCCTCCGAGCTCGGGATCGAGCCGAGCCGGGTGCGACTGCGCCAATCCGACACCGATGCAACGCGATACGACACGGGGGCCTTTGGATCGGCGGGCACGGTGGTGGCGGGCATCGCGGTGCTGGCGGCGTGCCGTGAGTTGCGCGACGCCATCGAGGCCACACCGGACGGCCGTCCCCTGGTCGGTCACGGACGCCACACGGGGACGCCGCGTTCGGTGGCGTTCAACGTGCACGGTTTCCGGGTGGCGGTCAACGTCGAGACGGGCGAGGTGCGCATCCTGCAGTCGGTGCAGGGCGCCGACGCAGGCGTGGTGATCAACCCCGAGCAGTGCCGCGGTCAGGTGGAAGGCGGTGTCGCGCAGGCGATCGGCACCGCGCTCTTCGAGGAGATGCGCACGGGTCCCGACGGCGCGGTCACCACCATCGATCTGCGGAACTACCACCTACCGCAGTTCGCCGACCTGCCCGTGACGGAGGTGCACTTCGCCGACACCTACGACGTCCTCGGGCCGTTCGGCGCCAAGTCGATGAGCGAGTCGCCGTACAACCCGGTGGCTCCCGCCCTCGCCAACGCGATCGCGCGGGCGTGCGGCGCACGGCTGAACCGGTTGCCGATGACGCCCGCTCGGGTCTGGCGGGCGCTCAACACCTAGCTCCGAGATTCGTGCCAACGGGCCGTCGCGCGTCGTGAAACGCGCGCAGTGCGCGTCGCCACCGGTGTCGGTGCGGCGCAGTAACGTTCGCACCGTGTGGAAGGCATACCCGTTCGTCGCGGTCGTGGTGGCCCTCGGCGCCTACGCGTCGGGCCTCGGCGTGCACTGGAGCCTGGCCCTCGCGGTCGTGGTACCCGCGCTACCCGCGTTCCTGGTCGGCCTGCTGCGCGGCGCCCGCACGCCTGGCGCTCACGAGGATCCCGCCACCGCCAAGCAGGCCATGTCGGGGGTCGAGTTCGAGGACCACGTCGCACGCATCGCCAGGAGCAGTGGCGCTCCGGTGATCATGACGGCCGTCACGGGTGACTTCGGCGTCGACCTCATCGTCGGCAGACGACCGAATCGCCTGGCGATCCAATGCAAACGGCAGTCCCGACCGGTCGGCGCCGGCGCCGTTCAGGAGGTCGTGTCCGGCGCGCCGATGCACGACTGCGCGCACACCATGGTCGTCACCAACCACGATTTCACTCCTGCCGCACGCAAACTCGCCGAGCAGCACGGCTGCGTCCTCGTCGGTGGCGCCGACCTGACCCGCCTCGGGACGACGATCCGGCGCGTGGTGACGCCCCGCGTCAGCTGAGCGCCGCGCGGACCGCGTCCACCGCAGCGTCGACGTCCTGGCGGGTCGCGGTCAGCGCAGGCCGGAACCGCACGCTGTCGGCGCCGCTGGCGAGCATGATGACGCGCCGGTCCCAGAGCCGCTGGATCAGGGCATCGCGCTGCGCGGCGGTCGGCATGCTGAACGCGCACATCAGGCCGCGGCCACGCGGGTCGAGCACCAGTCCGGGGAACTCGTCGGCCAGGTCGTGCAGACGGCCCAGCAGGTGACTGCCCAACTCCGCGGCGTGGACGAGGAGGTCGTCACCCTCGATGGTCTCCAGGATGCGACGCGACCTGACCATGTCGGTCAGGTTGCCACCCCACGTCGAGTTGATCCGCGAGCTGGTGACGAACACGTTGTCCGTCACCTCTTCGACGCGGCCGCCCGCCATCACACCGCACACCTGGGTCTTCTTCCCGAAGGCCACGACGTCGGGCGTGACACCCAATTGCTGGTAGGCCCAGGCAGTTCCGGTCATCCCGCACCCCGTCTGCACCTCGTCGAAGATCAGCAGCGCATCGAACTCGTCGCACATCTCGCGCATCGCGGCGAAGAACTCGGGCCGGAAGTGCCGGTCGCCGCCCTCCCCCTGGATGGGCTCGGCGATGAAGCAGGCGATGTCGTGCGGATGGGCCTCGAACGCCGCACGCGCCTGCCTCAGCGACTCGGCCTCGAGCTGGGCGATGTCCGCACCCGACCGGAGGTAGGGGGCGTCGATGCGCGGCCAGTCGAACTTCGGGAACCGCGCCACCTTGGTGGGGTCGGTGTTGGTCAGCGAGAGCGTGTATCCACTGCGACCGTGGAATGCGCCGCGCAGGTGAAGCACCCTGGTGCCGAGCTCCGCGTCGATCCCGCGGCTCTCGTTGAGCCTGCTCTTCCAGTCGAAGGCCACCTTGAGCGCGTTCTCCACGGCCAGCGCACCGCCGTCGACGAAGAACAGGTGCGGCAGGGCAGGGTCGCCGAGCACGCGGGCGAAGGTCTCGACGAAGCGGGCCATCGGCACGGTGTAGACGTCGGAGTTGCTCGGCTTGTTGACCGCGGCGGCGGCGAGTTCGGCGCGGAACTCGGGGTCGTCGGCGAGTGCGGGATGGTTCATGCCCAGCGCGGACGACGCGAAGAACGTGAACATGTCCAGGTAACGCTCGCCGGTCCTGGCGTCGACCAGATGCGAGCCGCGCGAACGGTCGACGTCGAGGACGAAGTCCAGTCCGTCGGCCAGGATGCTGCGACTGAGCACCTCGCGCACGTCGTCGGGTGAAACCTGGGAGCGGGGCTTGAGGTCACGCGAAGGCAAGACAGCGGTCATGCCGTCATATTAACGGATTTTTTACGACGCACATGCCATGTAGCAGGATTTTCTACGGTATGAAGTCGCGACCCTCGTAAAAAGTCTGTAAGATGATCGTGCTTCGGGTGCGGACGTTGGCTGCCGTGCGGATCCGCTGCAGCAGGTCTTCGAGCGCCCGCGCCGAGCGGACACGCACCAGGAGGACGTAGCTCTCGTCCCCGGCCACCGAATGGCAGGACTCGATGGCTTCGATGTGTTCGAGTCGGGCAGGCGCATCATCGGGTTGAGAGGGATCGATAGGGGTGATGGAGACGAACGCCGACAGCATGTTCCCGATGGCCTCGGGATCGATGCGCGCCCGGTATCCCGTGACGACCCCGCGGGTCTCGAGCCGCCGCACGCGGGACTGCACCGCCGACACCGACAGGCCCGCACTGGCCGCCAGATGCGCCAGTGTGGCGCGTCCGTCGGCCACCAGCTCGCGCACCAATGTCCGGTCGATGTCGTCGAGTTCGTCGGAGGGGTCGGCCATGGGCGGAGACTATCGCGGTTCGGCGGGCTGCAGCGCCGCGACGCGGGGATCGGGGAGGCCGACGCGATGAACGTCTCGAGCTCCGAGCTGCGCGCGCGGTTCGCGTCGGCCCTGTCCGCGATGTACGGCGCCGAAGTGCCCGCCTACACCACGCTGGTCGACGTCAGCACCGAGGTCAACCGCGAGCACGTGGATGACGACCGCCTTGGCTCGATCGACCGTGTGACCGCCGAACGGCACGGCGCGATCCGCGTCGGCAGCGCTCGCGAGCTGGCCGACGTCGCCCAGCTGTTCGCGGCGTTCGGCATGCACGCGGTGGGCTACTACGACCTCCGCGACGCGACCTCACCCGTTCCCGTGGTATCGACGGCATTCCGTCCGATCGATGCAGAAGAGCTGGCACGCAACCCCTTCCGGGTGTTCACGTCCGCCCTGGCGACCGCCGACACCCGGTTCTTCGACGCCGGCCTGCGCGCCCGAGTCGACCGCTTCCTCGCCGAGCGCGAACTCTTCGACCCCGCGCTGGTGGCTCAAGCCGGGGTGATCTCCGCCGAGGGCGGCTGCCCGCGTGCCCAGGCCGACGACTTCGTGGCGCGGACGGTGGCGTGCTTCGCCCTCTCGCGCGAGCCGATCGACGCCGGCTGGTACCGGGAGCTGTCGCAGGTGTCGGGTGTTGCCGCGGACATCGCGGGGGTGCGGTCCACGCACGTCAATCACCTGACGCCTCGGGTACTCGACATCGACGAGCTGTACCGCCGGATGGTCGCCAGGGGTGTCACCATGACCGAGGCGATCCAGGGACCGCCACGCTGGGCCGGACCTGACGTCCTGTTGCGCCAGACGTCTTTTCGCGCACTGGCCGAGCCCAGACGCTTCCGCGACGTCGACGGCGTGGTCACCGACGGCAGCTTGCGGGTGCGCTTCGGTGAGGTCGAGTCACGCGGTGTGGCGCTGACCCGCAAGGGTCGTAAGCGTTATGACGCCGCCATGGCTGCGCCCGATCCTGCCGCCGCGTGGCCCCACCACTTTCCCGCCACCGACGCCGGGCTGGCAGCGCAGGGGTTGGCGTACTACCACGGCGGCGACCCGACCAAACCCGTTGTCTACGAGGACTTCCTGCCGATCTCCGCAGCCGGGATCTTCCGCTCCAACCTGGACGACGACACCGCGACGGTACATGCCGACGACCAATCCGGTTACGACGCGGACTGGCTTGCGGGCGCCATCGGCCAACACGTTCACGACCCGTACGACCTCTACGAGAAAGCAGCAGCATCATGACGAACCAGCGCGCCGCCCTCCCGATCCCGACCGCCGACGATTTGCGCGAACGCGCCCGCACCGCGCTGAAGGCCGTCGGCTCGGCGATCGAACTCGGCGAGCCGGGCGGCCACGGTCTGCAGGCCAGCACCCCGATCACGGGCGACATCCTGTTCACGGTCGCCGAGACCACCGTCGACGAGGCCGAAGCCGCCGTCGCCGCAGCCGCCGTGGCGTTCGCCGCATGGCGGATCACCCCCGCCCCGGTCCGCGGTGCACTGGTCGCGCGGCTCGGTGAACTGCTCGTCGAGCACAAGGCGGATCTGGGCACCCTTGTCACCATCGAGGCGGGCAAGATCACGTCCGAGGCCCTCGGCGAGGTGCAGGAGATGATCGACATCTGCCAGTTCGCGGTCGGGCTGTCGCGGCAGCTGTACGGGCGCACCATCGCCTCGGAGCGCCCCGGGCACCGGTTGATGGAGACGTGGCATCCGCTCGGCGTCGTCGGCGTCATCACCGCCTTCAACTTCCCGGTCGCGGTGTGGGCGTGGAACACCGCGGTCGCGCTGGTGTGCGGCGACACCGTGGTGTGGAAGCCCTCCGAGCTGACGCCGCTGACCGCGATCGCCTGCCAGGCTCTCGTGGAGCGGGCCGCGTCCGACGTCGGCGCCCCCGCCGACCTGAGCCGACTCATCCAGGGCGGTAGGGAGATCGGCGAGCGACTGGTCGACGATCCCCGCGTCGCGCTGGTCAGTGCGACCGGCTCGGTGCGGATGGGCCAGCAGGTCGGCCCGCGGGTGGCACAGCGGTTCGGCAAGTCGCTGCTGGAGCTCGGCGGGAACAACGCCGCGATCGTGGCGCCGTCGGCCGATCTGGATCTCGCCGTGCGCGGCATCGTGTTCTCCGCGGCGGGCACCGCGGGGCAGCGCTGCACCACGTTGCGCCGGGTCATCGCCCACACCTCGGTCGTCGACACCCTCGTCGAACGCATCACCGCGGCCTACCGCACCCTGCCGATCGGCGATCCGTCCGCCGAGGGCACGCTCGTCGGACCGCTGATCCACGAGCGCTCCTACCGCGACATGGTGGGCGCGCTGGAGAAGGCGCGTGCCGACGGTGGCGAGGTCGTCGGCGGCGAACGGGTCGACAGCGGCGACGGCGCGTTCTACGTCGTGCCTGCGGTGGTCAGGATGCCGTCGCAGACCGCGGTCGTGCACGACGAGACGTTCGCCCCCATTCTCTACGTGCTGACCTACGACACCCTCGACGAGGCGATCGAGCTGAACAACGCGGTGCCGCAGGGTCTTTCGTCGTCGATCTTCACCACCGACATGCGGGAGGCCGAGCGTTTCATGGCGGCCGACGGCTCCGACTGCGGCATCGCCAACGTGAACATCGGGACGTCCGGCGCCGAGATCGGTGGTGCGTTCGGCGGTGAGAAGCAGACGGGCGGTGGCCGGGAGTCCGGGTCCGACTCGTGGAGGGCGTACATGCGCCGGGCCACCAACACCGTCAACTACAGCTCCGAGCTGCCGCTCGCGCAGGGCGTCCACTTCGGCTAGCGGTAGCGCTCGAGCCTCCGGTCGTCGTCCTCCATTTCTGCACCAGGGTCGTGATTCGCGCGCCGGCACGACCCTGGTGCAGATCTCGACGAGCGGTCAGTCCTCCTGCGTCACCATGCACTGATGGCGGGTTTTAAGATGGCCGCGTGAGCGAGCAGGTCGAACAGCGCGAATTCCAGGCCGAAGCCCGTCAGCTGTTGCAGCTGATGGTCCACTCCATCTACTCCAACAAGGACTCGTTCCTGCGGGAGCTGGTCTCGAACGCGTCCGACGCGCTGGACAAGCTTCGCCTCGAGGCGTTCCGCAACAAGGACCTCGACGTCGACACCTCTGATCTGCACGTCGACATCGACGTCGACGCGTCGGCACGCACGCTGACCATCCGCGACAACGGCATCGGCATGACCCGCGACGAGGTCGTCGACCTCATCGGCACCCTGGCCAAGTCCGGAACCGGAGAGCTGCGCCAGAAGCTGCGTGAGGCCAATCAGCCCGGCGACACCGAAGACCTCATCGGACAGTTCGGCATCGGCTTCTACTCGACGTTCATGGTGGCCGACACGGTGGAGCTGCTGACCAGGAAGGCAGGCGAGAGTACGGCCACGCGTTGGGAATCCAGCGGCGACGGCACGTACACCATCGCCACGGTGGACGATGCGCCACAGGGCACGTCGGTGAAACTCCACCTCAAGCCCGAGGACGCCGACGACGAGCTGCACGACTACACGGCGCCGTGGAAGATCCGCGAGCTGGTCAAGAAGTACTCCGACTTCATCTCCTGGCCGATCCGCATGGAGGTCGAGAAGACCGTCCCCGCCGCGGAAGAGGGCGGCGAACCGACCGTCACCATCGAGACCGAGACCATCAACTCACGAACTGCGCTGTGGGCCAAGCCGAAGAGCGAGGTCTCCGATGAGGAGTACTCGCAGTTCTACAAGCACGTCGCCCACGCCTGGGACGAGCCGCTCGACGTCATCGCGATGAAGGCCGAGGGCACCTTCGAGTATCAGGCCCTGCTGTTCATCCCGTCGCGCGCGCCGTTCGACCTGTTCAACCGCGACGGTCGCACCGGTGTGCAACTGTACGTCAAGCGGGTCTTCATCATGGGTGACTGCAACGAGCTGGTGCCCGACTACCTGCGGTTCGTCAAGGGCGTCGTCGATGCACAGGACATGTCGCTCAACGTGTCCCGCGAAATCCTGCAGCAGGATCGCCAGATCAAGGTGATCCGTCGCAGCCTGACCAAGAAGGTCCTCTCGGCGATCAAGGACCTGCAGGTCAACCGCCCCGAGGACTACACCACCTTCTGGACGCAGTTCGGCCGGGTCTTCAAGGAGGGCCTGCTCTCCGACGTCGACAACCGTGACGCCGTGCTGCGGCTGTCGTCGTTCGCGTCGACCTCCAGCGGCGATACGCCCACCACGCTCGTCGACTACGTCGGGCGGATGAAGGACGACCAGGAGCAGATCTTCTACGCGACCGGCGAGTCGCGACAGCTACTCGAACGTTCACCGCACCTGGAGGCGTTCAAGGCCAAGGGCTACGAGGTACTGCTGCTGACCGATCCGGTCGACGAGGTGTGGGTGGAGTCGGTGCCGGACTTCGACTCCCACGCACTGCAATCGGTGGCCAAGGGCGAGGTCGACCTCGGCGCCTCGGACGAGAAGCCCGACGAGCAGGGCGATTTCGCCGCGCTGCTGACCTGGTTGCAGGAAACCCTCAACGAGCAGGTCAAGGAGGTCCGGCTGTCGACGCGGCTGACGTCGTCGCCGGCCTGCCTCATCACCGACACGTTCGGCATCACCCCGCAGCTGGCGCGCATGTACCGCGCGTCGGGGCAGGAGGTGCCCGTCGGCAAGCGCATCCTCGAACTCAATCCGGACCATCCACTGGTGACGGGGCTGCGGGACGCCCTCGGCGAGTCCGAGCAGAAGGACGGTCTCGCGGAGACGGCCGAGTTGCTCTACGGCACGGCACTTCTCGCCGAGGGTGGCGCACTCGACGATCCGGCGCGGTTCGCCACGCTGCTGGCCGACCGGTTGGCGCGGACCGTCTGACAGAACCCTAGGGACCGGCGCCGGGCAGGCCGTCCCGCGGCGGTTCGGCTATCCCGTCGACGACGGCTCCGCGCACCCGGTCACTGAGGGCATCGACCTCGGCTAGCACCTCGGCCGTGTCGGCGCCCAACTCGGGAGCGGGCCCGGCCACCCTGCCGGGTGTGCGCGAAAACCAGGTCGGCACACCGGGAAAGCGCACCGGGCCGTGCTTGGTGTCGACGGTCTCGAACAGTCCGACGGCGTTGAGGTGCGCGTCGTCGAACAGTTCGTCGGGCGTCTGGATCGCCGCCGCGGGAATCTCCAACTCGCGGAACAAGTCCAGCCACTCCGCGGTGGTGCGTTCGAGCAGTGTCTCCGCGATCAGCCCGTACATGAGATCGATCTGCTTGGCGCGCTGTTCGAGCGTGGCATACGACTCGTCGTTCCACGCTGGCTGCACCGCGCCGACGAAGGCATTCCAGTGCTTGTCGTTGTAGATCAGCACCGCGACGTGACCGTCCTTGGTGGGGTACGGCTTGCGGTTGCGTGCCACCGTGCGCGGATAGATGGCGGGGCCGAGCGGTGGGGTGAACATCGCACCGTTGGCATGCTCGACGAGAAGGAAGGACGCCATCGTCTCGAACATGCTGACCTCCACCTCTTGTCCCTCCCCGGTGCGTTCGCGGTGGAACAGCGCCATCATCGTGGCGTAGAGCGCGGTGAGCCCACCGACCTTGTCCGCCACGATCGTTCCGACGTAGGTGGTCTCGCCGGTGAGCAGCTTCTGCACGGCGGCCAGGCCCGACTGCGCCTGGATGACGTCGTCGTAGGCGGGCCGGTCGGCCTCGGGGCCGCGGCGGCTGTAGCCGTAGCAGTTGGTGTAGACGATCGCCGGATTGATGGCGGCCACCTCGTCGTAGCCGAAGCCCAGCTTGGCGATCGCCCTGGCCCGCATCGAATGGATGAAGACGTCGGCCTCGGCGACGAGTCCGCGTAGCGCCGCCTTGCCCTCGTCGGTGGTGAGATCGAGTACGACGCTGCGCTTTCCGCGGTTGACGTTGACGAAGACCCCGCTCATGCCCGGCGCGGGCCCGACGGAGATGTAGCGGGCGTTGTCCCCCTCCGGGGGCTCGACCTTGATGACGTCGGCCCCCATGTCGGCCATGATCTGGGTGCAGTAGGGCCCCATCACCACAGCGGTGAGGTCGACGACGCGGATGCCTGCGAGCGGCCCACTAGGCATGGGCCACCCCTGCCTCATTGCTCCTCGCGTGCGCGGCGAAGCTGTAGCGGATGTGGTCGGCGTGTCCGTCCGGCACCGGCGGGAACACCAGCGGCGCGGTGTCGTCGCGGATCGCGTCGATGTTCGCGCCGACGTCCTCGATCGTCCACGACGGCCGGTACACGCCCGGCGTCTCGGCGACGAAGGCACGCGCCACCCGGCCTGCGATGGCGACGAAGAGTTCGCCCGTCACCGAACATGATTGGTGTGCCAGCCAGCCGACGGTCGGCGCCACCAGTTCGGGATCCATCGGCGGGTAGGCCGACGTGTCGAGACCCTCGGCCATTCTGGTCACCGCACCCGGCACGATCGCGTTGCAGGTCACCCCGACGGCGGCGCCCTCGAGTGCGACGACGTTGGCCAGCCCGATCACCCCGGCCTTGGCCGCGGCGTAGTTGGCGACCCCGTGGTTGCCGTACAGACCACCGATGGACGACGTCAGCACGATGCGACCGTACTCCTGTCGCCGCATGACGGGGAACGCCGCACGGACCACGTGAAAGGCGCCTCGCAGGTGCACGTCGAGCACCGCGTCGAAGTCCTCGTAGGACATCTCGTCCAGCGGTGCCCGCCGGACGTTCCCGGCATTGTGGATCAGGACGTCGATGCGGCCGTAGTGTTCCAGCGCCGTCCCGACGATCGCGGCGCCACCCTCGGCCGTGGCGACCGACTCGACGCACGGGATCGCCTCTCCCCCAACAGTCGTGATCTCCGCAGCCACGTCGTGCGCGGGCGCGCCGTCGACGCCGTCGCCCGTGATGGTGCCCCCGGCGTCGTTGACCACCACCTTCGCCCCACGCGAGGCGAGCAGCAGCGCGTACGCACGCCCCAACCCGCGCCCAGCCCCGGTGACGACGGCGACCCGGTCGTCGAATCGCAGCTCAGACATGCGTCGAACGCACGCTCGTGGCACGCAGATGGCGAGTGAGGCGGTCGCCGACCGTACCGTCGGCGCTCACGTGCTCAGCTCCAGGCCCTCGAGGTCACCCTGGTCGCGCCACTGGGCCAGCAGGTCGTCGAAGGCGTAGAAGCCCGGCGAATAGAAGTCGCCGAGGAAGGCCCCGTTGTTCTCTCCGCCGCCGCGCCCCTCGTTGTTGTAATAGCCTGGCGTGCAGGAGAGCTCGAATGCCGAGTTGTCGATCGCGAGTTCCCGGACGGTCTTGACCCAGTTCGCCTGCCCCTCCGCGGAGGGCTCGACGGTCGTGGCTCCGCGCGCCTGCGCCTCGGAGATGATGTAGGCGATGTGCTTGGCCTGCTGCTCGAACATGGCGGTGGTGTTGGCCGAGACCCCGCCTTGGATGAAGCCGGTGAAGAACTGGTTGGGGAAGCCGCGGCTGGTCATCCCGTGCAGTGTCTTGTAATCCTTCTGCCAGTAGTCGAACAGCGACAGACCGTCGCGGCCCACGATGCGGTCGATCGCGAAGCGGCGGCTGATCTCGGTGGAGATCTCGAAGCCGCTCGCGAAGATCACGCAGTCGACCTCGTATTCGACGCCGTTGGCGATGATCCCCCTGTCGGTCAGCCGTTCCACGCCCTTGGACGCCGACACGTCGACGAGCGTCACGTTGGGACGGTTGAACGACGCCAGGTAGTGCTCACTGGAAGACGGGCGCTTGCACATGAAGCGGTAGTACGGCTTCAACGCCTCGGCGGTGTCGGGATCCTCGACGATCGCGTCGACGCGGCGACGCAGCCGCTCCATGATCTTGTAGTCTTCCTCCTCGCGAAACGCCATGATCTGTTCGATGGTGACCGCGCTCGGGTCCTGGCTGCCGGCGATCCGCGCGGTCAGATTGCGCCCCAGCTCAGTCCAGAAGTCGCAGACCAGGTCTGGCTCACCGAACACCACGCCGACGAACGGCGACCAGTTGTGGAAGTTGCGCTTGCGCTCTTCCTGCCAGCCCGGTTGCAGCGTCGCGGCCCACGCCGGATCGGTGGGCGGGTTGGTGCGCTCGTCGACCGACGACGGGGTCCGCTGAAAGACGATCAGTTCTTGGGCATCGCGGCCGAGGTGCGGTACCAGTTGGATGCCGGTTGCTCCGGTGCCGACGAGAGCGACGCGCTTGTCCGCCAGTTCGTGCAGACCACCGTCGGCGTCCCCGCCGGTGTAGTCGTAATCCCAGCGCGCGGAATGGAATACGTGGCCTCCTGCGGCACGGTAATCCTTGATGCCGGGGATGCCGGGCAGCTTCGGGCGGTTGTACGAACCCTGTGCCATGACGACGAAACGGGCCCGGATGTCGTCACCCCGGTCGGTGTCGATCTGCCAGCGCTGCGCTGCGTCATCCCAACGCAGTTCGCGCACCTGGGTGGAGAACAGCGCACCGTCGTAGAGCCCGAAGTGCTTGCCGATGTTGCGGCAGTGCTGGAAGATCTCAGCGCCGTCCGCGAACTTCTTGCTCGGCATGAAGTCAAGCTCTTCGAGCAGTGGGATGTAGCAGTAGGCGTCGTTGTCGCACTGAATTCCGGGAAAGCGATTCCAGTACCAGACGCCACCGAAGTCACCTGCCATCTCGATGACGCGGATCCCGTCAACCCCGGCCTTCTTCAGATGGGCGCCCGCCAGGAGACCGGCGAAGCCGCCGCCGAGGATGACGACGTCGACGTTCTCGGTGATCGGGTCGCGCTCGGGCACCGTCGTGTAGGGGTCGACTTCGGCGAACTCCGCGAAATCGCCGTCGAGTTCCAGGTATTGATCGGCACCCTCGGGCCGCAGCCGCTTGGCCCGCTCGGCGGCGTACTTCTCCCTGATCGCCGGGATGTCGATGTCGGTGGGGGTGTCGGTCGGCCCACAGGTCGGTGCGGCCGTCACGCCAGCGCCTCCGCGGGCAGCGCGGCCTCGTGCAGTGGCGCCGCCATCTCGTGCACCGCGGGCAGCACCTCGCGGGCGAACAGCTTCACGCTCTCGATGCCGTCGGCGTAGGGCATGGTGCCGAACTGCGGCACGATGGTCACCTCGGAGAACGAGCACGCCTCCTGGGCCGCCTTCAGCTTCTCGAAGATGGTGTCGGGCGTGCCGATCAGAAGGTTCGACGCGTGGTAGCCGGGCATCTTCTTGGTGCCAGGTTCTGGCTTCTGCACCGCCTCTGCGAGCACGGCCGTAGCGGTGGCCTCGCGCGCGGCGTAGGCCTCATACCCCTTGACGCCCTTGAAGTTCGACGCGTCCGCGAAGCCGTAGTGCACCGTCACGTCGCGGTTGGCCGTCCAGATCCATTCGTCGGTCTGCTGTGCGTCGGGCTCTTCGGGCGTGCAGTACATGAACATCACGTTCTTCGGCTGACAGGGCGCGAAACCCTCCTCCTTGCGGAAGGTGTTGACCTTCTGCACCTCGGCGCCCGCGTCCCAGATCGGCTTGTTGCCGACGAACAGGGGCACCATGCCCCGGCGCGACAGGATCTCCAGCGACTCAGGAGTCGACGACGAGCTGTAGATCCGCGAGAAGAGATCTTTGCTGTACGGCTCTGGGCGCAGGGACATCTCGGGGAACGAGAAGATCTCGCCGTCGTAGGAGAACCGTTCGCCGCTGAACGCCAACTCCAGGATGTCGAGGCATTCGTTGAACCGTTCGCGGCTCTCCTCGCGTGGCACGCCGACGGCGTCGAACTCGGACTTCGACACCCCGCGGCCGATGCCGATGGTGTCGTAGCGGCCCTTGGAGACGATGTCGAGATAGGCGATCTGATGCGCCAGCCGGACGGGGTTCCACCACGGCGCGACGGCGACGAACGTGCCGAGGCTGACCCGCTCGGTGCGGCCCGCAAAGTAGGTGAGCGCCTGAATGGGGTTGGGCGTCATGCCATATGGCGTGCCGCAGTGCTCGGGGAACCAGATGCCGTCGAACCCGAGCGGCTCAGCGAGGTCGCCGAGCGCGAGCGCGCCCTCGACGCACTGCCAGTCCGGCGTCTGCGGTGGGCTGGTGAAGTCTCCGGCCAGGACGCGGTCCCAGTCGTGGGAGTTCTGGGCCCCGGTACCGAGATTGACCTTCATGAATGCTCCTCCTATTGACCGATTTCGGCGCGCAAACGTTCACTGGACGATCGAAAGCGCGCCCAAATCACGTGAGATCCTGGGGCGCGCCGGTGCCCATGTACTTCGATAGTTGGTAGTGCAGGTTGACCGTGCTGCGTTCGCGGTACGGATTGGGCTTGGTGCCGGGGAAGCCGAGCGACTTCATGCCCTGCTGGACCGCGGCCATGTTGGAGAAGTCCTGCGGCAGCACCGACAGCCAGTTCGGGTCGCCGACGGGCGTGTAGACCCATTCCGTCTGCGGCTCCTGACCCTTCGGGTAGAGCTCGAACACGGCGACTTCGAAGATGCACTTGTCGGGGTCGTAGCTCGGGTCGGGGCGGGCGCTGTAGCACAGCGCGCTGGTCAGTCCCTGCCCGATCTGGAAGTTCGGGAAGATCTGCCACGCCGTGCCACTCTGGCCGAGGATGTCGGCGGGGATCGTCGGCCAGATGACACCGCGGGCGGCATCGTCGTTGCGGGCCGACGTCAGCCAGTGCTGGAGCACCTCGTCGGCAGGCGTGCCCTCCGGCAGTTCGTCGACCAGCCGCTTGGCGGCGTTGACCAGCGTCTGCGTGGTGGTCGCGTTGGTCTCCTCCATGGTGTAGACCTGCATCTCCGCGGTCGAGATGCGCGGGTCGCCCGTGCCGAGCCGGATCTTGGACTTGGTCTCGTCCAACCCCTTCGGGGCGTCGTAGCCGATATTGCTGTGTTGGCCCTGCGCCTTGGCCCAGCCCTTGAACTCGCCGAACTTGTTGAACTCCGGGTGCGTGGTGAACACGTGGTAGGTCTCGTTGAAGGCCTCCATCGCGACCTTCCAGTTGCAGTCGAAGTTGAGCCACTTGCGCCACTTGAAGCGCATGTTCTCCAGACCGAACGGATCGAGGATCTTGGCGGCCGGAAAGAGGAAGTCCGCCAACGGTTCACAGTCGGGATCCATGTTGATCCACAACCAGCCGCCCCACGTGTCGACGTTGACACGGGCGAGATGCGTGTTGGCGGGGGTCAGCACGCCCTGCCAGTCGTCCTGCTCGCGGATGTGAGTGCAGGTCCCGTCGAGCCCGTAGGCCCAGCCGTGGAACCCGCAGACGAACGACTTCCTGGTGCGGTCGCAGGCGTTCTTCGCACCCGGCGGGACGTCGACCAGTCGGCGGCCGCGGTGCATGCACACGTTGTGGTGGGCCGCAAACTCGTTCGCGCCCGTCCGGACCACGATGATGGAGTCGTCGAGGATGTCGTAGGTCAGATAGCCCCCGACGTCGGGGATCTCCTCGACGCGGCCCACCTGCTGCCAGACCTTGCGCCACAACCTGTCCCGTTCCGCCCTGGCGTATTCGGGCGAGACGTAGGCGTCGACGCCGATGGTCGTCGGCGTCGAGAGTTCCTCGGTCGCCTTGTCCTCCAGATCGGTCATCAGGTCCTCCTGATCTCGGCGCGGAAGGTGTCGTCCTTGAGGAAGAGCGAGGTGTGGTCGGCCGCGAGGTGACTCCACTTGAGATCGAGGCCGCCGTCCACCAGAAGCGTCTGGCCGGTGACGTAGGCCGAAAGATCGGACAGCAGAAAGAGAATGGCTCCGGCCTGCTCTTCGGGGGTGCCGCGTCGGCCCATGGCGATGGCGGCCCGGTCCCGTTCGGGGTCGGGGTCGACGTAGGTCTGCGACGCCGCCGTCTCGGTCACTCCCGGTGCCACCGCGTTGACGCGGATTCCGTCGGTGGCCAGCTCGAGCGCCAGGGTGCGCGTCATCGCCACGATCGCGGCCTTGGCCGTGCCGTAGGCGATGTGGAACGGTGCGGTGTTGAGGCCGCTGATGGAGCTGATCGACACGATCGATCCGGGGTTTCCGTTGGCCCTGATCTCGGTGGCGACGGCCTGACTGGTGAAGAACGCGGTCTCCAGATTGGCGGTGAAGAGCTCGCGCCAGTCGGAGCGCGAGACCCTGGTCGCCGGCATCCACGTCGACGGCGCGGCACCACCGGCGACGTTGACCAACCCGTAGAGGTCGCCGTCGACGGTGCGGGTTGCGTCCATCACGGTGGCGATGCCCTCGTCGGTGGACGCATCGGCGGCCACGGGTACGACCGCCAGTCCGCGCCTGGCGAGCGGAACGACGTGCTCGTCGAGGTTCTCCTTGGACCGGCTGACCGCGATCACCGTGGCACCCGCCTCGGCGGCCATGGTCGTGATGGTGGTCCCGATTCCGCCGCCGCCCGCGCCCGACACCACGACGACGCGGCCGTCGAGACCGAGGACATCCGATGGGGCGGCCATGGCTCACTTTCCGTTAATTGTCCGGACAACATATGGTGCTCTACCAATTGGAGAACACTATTCCGCAGGCACAATGTGCCGTCAAGGCCTCTCAGGGTTTCGTGTCGAGGCTATTGTCTGGACTAGTCAGCCTTGCTATGGTCCGAACCGTGACTGGCGGACCGACGACTCGCTACGCTGCCCCGAACGCCCCCACCGGCGCGCCGGGGTGGACCCTGCGCCGCCTGACGGCGCCGAGTCGGCTGTTCGGGGCCAACGGGTTGCGCACGGGTCCCGACGGCCGCATCTACATCGCGCAGGTCACCGGAAGCCAGATCAGCGCGCTCGACCTCGCCACCGGCGAGTTGACGACGGTGAGCGCGAAGGGCGGCGACATCATCGCGCCGGACGACGTCGCGTTCGACCAGGACGGCAACCTGTTCGCCACCGAGGTGATGGACGGCCGGGTCAGCGTGCGCGACGCCGACGGCACCACGCGGGTCCTGCGCGACGACGTCCCGTCGGCGAACGGCATCACGGTGCATCGCGGCCGACTCTTCGTCGGCGAGTGCCGCGAGGGCGGCAGGCTGATGGAGTTCGACCTCGCAGGCGGTCCGCCGCGGATCCTGCTCGAGAACGTGCCCTCTCCCAACGCCATGGAGGTCGGTCCGGACGGCCTGCTCTACTTCCCGGTCATGGGCGCCAACGAGATCTGGCGCATCGACCCGGACGGCGGCGACGGCACGGCCGAGACGGTCGCCACCGGACTCGGCGTTCCTGATTCGGTGAAGTTCGACACCGACGGCTTCATCGTCTCGACCCAGGTGGCCAGCGGACAGGTGCTGCGCATCGACCCGCGCTCGGGCGGGCAGACGGTACTGGCCCAGCTGACACCCGGCCTCGACAACTGCACGATCCTCGACGGCAGGCTCTTCGTCTCCAACTTCACCGGGGAGATCACCGAGGTGCTCGGCGACGGCCGCACGGCGACGGTGCTGCCCGGCGCGCTCAACTGGCCGCTGGATCTCGCGGTGGGCGCGGACGGCAGGGTCTACGTCGCGGACGGCACGTATGTCTACGCGATCGACCCCCGCGGAGCGCTGCAGACCGTCGGCATGCTCTTCTCGCCGGGATACCCGGGTTTCGTCAGGGGGATGGTCGCCGACGGACGGGGCCAGTTCGTGGTGACCACGTCCGGCGGCCAGATCGCCCGCTATCGGCCGGCTGCCGGCGAAAGTGAGTTCCTGGCAGACGGATTCGATCAGCTTTATGGCCTCGCCGTGACCGCGGCTGGCGTGGTGGCCGTCGAACAGGGCACCGGACGGGTGGTGTCGGTCGACGCGACGGGGACGGTCGGCGTGCTGGCGAAGGGCCTGGCCGACCCGGTCGGCATCACCGTGACGCCGGACGGCGACGTGCTCGTCGCCGAGTCGGGCGCAGGACGCGTGGTGAGGGTGACGTCGTCCGGGGTCGAGACCGTGGTCGACGGACTCGGGTGTCCGCAGGGCATCCTGGCGGCGGGCGGCGAGTTGTTCGTCGTCGACGCCCGCGAGAAGTCCGTGCTCGCCGTCGCGGCCGACGGCACCGGGACTGCGATTGCCACGGGGCTGCCGGTCGGACCGCCTCCCGGCGTGGAACCCAAGCCGCTCAAGGGAATGCCACCGTTCTCGGGACCGCAGGGCCCGTTCGCCGGGATAACCCGGGGCGGCGACGGGACGCTCTACGTGTCGGCTGACGGCGAGGGCAGCGTCTTCGAGTTGAAGCGGGACGGCTCGTGACGATCGCTCCCGCCGACCACCGCTATCTCCAGGTGGCAAGGACGCTGCGCAAGGAGATCGTCGACGGGGTCTATCCCGTCGGCTCGCAGCTGCCCACCGAGCACGAGCTGTGCCAGCGGTTCGCGGTCAGCCGCTACACCGTGCGCGAGGCCCTGCGCCGACTGCGCGACGACAATCTGGTGTCCTCGCGACCGCGGACGGGGACCACGGTGATGCCACGCCTTTCGGCCAGCTCCTACGCGCAGGACAACATGACGATCAACGACCTGCTGGCCTTCGCCAGCGGTGCCGAACTCGACATCGAGTCGACCCGGATGGTGACCCTGGACGCCGAACTCGCCACGCGCACCGGGCTTCCCGAGGGCGAGGAGTGGCTGGCCGTACTCGGCTTCCGCGAGGCGGTCGACGCCGAGTACACGCACTGCTGGACCGAGTACTACGTCAACAGGGCGTTCGCGGGGGTCGGACGACTGCTGCAGCGGCACACCGGGCCCATCTTTCCCCTCATCGAGGATCTCTACGGGGTCAGCGTCGTCGAGGTGTACCAGGAGATCGGTGCGGTGCTGATCACCCCCGAACTCGCCGAGCGCCTCAAGGTCAGCGTGGGCGCGCCTGCGGTCGAGGTGCACCGGACCTACACGACCTCCGACGGGGAGATCGCCCAGGTCACCATCAACACCCACCCCGCATCGCGGTTCCGGCACTCGATGACGCTGCGACGCGTGAAGGGCTGACGCGGCGATGAGTGCGCCTGGCGACGATGCCTACGAACGCGGCCTGTGGGTGCACACCACTCTGGCCGACGCACTTCGCGAGGCAGCCTCACAGACCCCGGACCGAATCGTGGTGGTGGACGGCGACACCCGGTTGACCTGTGCCGCGCTGTACGACCGCGCCGCCGTGCTCGGTCGGGCCCTGTCCGACCGGATGCCCGCAGGCAGCGTGGTGTCCTTCATGCTGCCCAACTGGTCCGAGGCGGCCGTCGTGTACCACGCGGCGACGTTGGCGGGCATGGTCGTCAACCCCATCCTGCCGTCGCTGCGAGATCTCGAGTTGCGGTTCATCCTCGACGACGCCGACAGCCGAATCATCTTCGTGCCCGGGCTTTTCCGCGGCGACGACTACGGCGCGATGCTCAGCCGCGTTGCGGCGGCGCTGGCGGACCCGCCCGAGGTGGTCGTGGTGCGCGGCGACCGGGGGCCGCACACCGCCTACGCCAGCCTGTTCGACGGGACGGCGGGGACAGACCCCCCGACACTGGACCCGGACGCCGTCCGGATGATCATGTACACCTCCGGCACGACCGGCAGGCCCAAGGGCGTTCTGCACAGCCATAATTCGCTGCACGCACTGATATCGCAGATCCGCGACCACTGGCGCATCGACCCCGGCGACACGTTTCTGGTGCCGTCGCCGATCGCCCACATCGGCGGTTCCATCTACGCCTTCGAGTGCCCCTTCCTGGCCGGGTCCACGGCCGTGCTGATGGAACGGTGGGATGCCGCGGACGCGGTCGGCCTGATGACGTCCGAGCGGTGCACCCACATGGCGGGCGCCACCCCGTTCCTCGACCAACTCCTGACCGCGGCCACGGCCGCGGGCACCACACTGCCCGACCTCAAGGTGTTCATCTGCGGTGGGGCCGGCGTACCCCCGTCGCTGATCCGCAGGGCCACAGCGTATTTCGACAGCGCTACGGTCACCCGCGTCTACGGGTCCACCGAGGTTCCCGTCACCACCGTCGGCGCCTTCGGTGATCCCGACCGCGCCGCGGACACCGACGGTCGTCCCGGCATCGCGGGCATCCGCCTCGTCGACGGGGAGATCCGGGCCAGAGGGCCACAGATGCTGGTCGGCTACCGCCACTCCGAGGACGACGCCGGGATCTTCGACGAGAACGGCTTCGTGCGCACCGGCGACCTGGGCCGCTGGGACGGCGACTGCCTCGTCGTCACCGGTCGCGCCAAGGACCTCATCATCCGCAACGGCGAGAACATCTCTCCCAAGGAGGTCGAGGACGTCCTCGTCGGTCATCCCGGCATCACGGAGGTGGCCATCGTGGGCCTCCCCGACGAGCGCACCGGCGAGCGGGCGTGCGCCGTGATCGTCGCGGCGCCGGACGGCGGGCCCGACGTGGCCGAGCTGCGGGCCTTCCTCGAAGCCCACGGCATGGCGAGGTTCAAAGTGCCCGAGCAGGTGGCGATCTGGGACGAGCTGCCCAAGAACGACGCCGGGAAGGTACTCAAGCATGCGATCCGGGCAACTCTGGTGAAGGCGGGTGAGTGAGGTGCAGGTGGCAATCGTCACCGGGGCGAGCAGTGGCATCGGCTTCGGCGTCGCGACCGCACTGGCCGCGTCGGGAATGTGCGTGCTGGGCACCGGTCGCGACGAGGAGCGGCTCACCCAACTCGCGGCCGCGGTGGACGACCCGGAGCGCATCGCGACCGTGGCGGTAGACCTCACCGCCGACGACGGTCCGCGCCGGGTGGTCGACGCCGCGGTGCAACGGTGGGGGCACGTCGACTTCCTGGTCAACAACGCGGGCGTCGGCAAGCCCAAGCCCTTGCACGAGACCGACGACGAAGCCCTGGACTACTTCCTCGGTCTCATGCTGCGGGCGCCGTTCCGACTGGCACGCGATGTCATCCCCCACATGCCGCCCGGGTCGGCGATCATCAACGTGACGTCCACCTTCGCCGTCGTCGGCGGCCTTCGCGGCGGGGCGTACTCGGCCGCCAAGGGCGGCCTGACGGCGTTGACCACCCACATCGCCTGTCAGTACGGCGCTCAGGGAATCCGTTGCAACGCAGTAGCTCCGGGCGTCACCCTGACGCCGATGGTGGCCGAGCGGCTCGAGGACGACCGGTTCCGCAAGATCAACACCGAGATGACACCGCATCAGCGGCTCGGCACGGTGGACGACATCGCAAGCACCGTCGCGTTTCTCTGCTCCCCCGGCGGCAGCTTCATCAACGGACAGACGATCGTCGTCGACGGCGGGTGGAGCTCGACGAAGTACCTGTCCGACTTCGCCCTGTCCTCGGAATGGGTCGCCCGTTGAACCTCTTCTCACTGCTGGAGCAGACGGCGGCACGGTTCGGCGACCGCGGCGCCGTCTACCTCGGCGATCGTCAGATCCACACGTGGAAGCAGCTGCGGGACAGGGCGTTACGGATCGCCACCTCGCTCAGTGCCACCGCACCGGGTGCCAGGATCGCGGTGGCCAGTGAGAACCGCCCCGAGATCGTCGAGGTGATGTTCGCGATCTGGGCCGCCGAACGCGTCTTCGTCCCGATCAACTACAAGCTGCATCCCCGCGAGATGCAGCAGATCCTCGACGACTCCGAGGCGGCGCTGGTGTTCGCCTCACCGAAGATCGCCGCCGGGTTGTCGACCGTGACGGCCGTACCCGTCGACGTGCTCGACTCGGACGAATACCAGAGCCGCTGGGCGACAACGCCTGCCGAGCCACCGCGCGACACCGATCCCGCCACCCTCGCCTGGTTGTTCTACACCAGCGGCACCACCGGCCGCTCCAAGGGAGCGATGCTGTCGCACCGCAATCTGATGGCGATGACGGTGTCCCATCTCGCCGACTTCGACGACCCCGACGACGGCTGCAGCTTGGTCCACGGGGCTCCGATGTCCCACGGCTCCGGGCTCTACATCCCGCCGTACGTGCTGCGCGGCGCCCGGCAGGTGATCCCGGAGTCCGCGGCGTTCGAACCGGCCGAGTTCCTCGACCTGTGCGCCCGCCATCCCGGCGCCAGTGCGTTCCTGGCGCCGACCATGGTGCAGCGGCTGGTCGCCACGGGACGGCCGCGGCCCGCCAACCTCCGCACCGTGGTCTACGGTGGCGGACCCATGTACGTCGACGACATGAAGCGTGCGCTCGCCACGTTCGGACCGGTCTTCGTCCAGCTCTACGGGCAGGGCGAGGCGCCGATGACGATCACGGGGCTGCGTCGCGCCGACCACCTCGGCGCCGACGACGCGACGCTGGGCTCGGTCGGGTACGCGCGCTCGGGAGTGGACGTCGCGGTGGTCGACGCCGACGGCGCGCCGGTCGGCACGGGCGAGATCGGCGAAATCGTCTGCCGCGGTGACGTCGTCATGTCCGGCTACTGGAAGAACCCCGCGGCCACCGCCGACACGTTGCGCAACGGCTGGCTGCGCACCGGTGACATGGGCTCGTTCGACGACCGCGGCTACCTCACGCTGCGTGACCGCAGCAAGGACGTGGTGATCAGTGGCGGCAGCAACATCTATCCTCGCGAGGTCGAGGAGGTGCTCGTCGAACATCCCGCCGTCGCCGAGGCGTGCGTGGTCGGCGCGCCCGATCCCGAGTGGGGCGAGGTCGTCGTCGCGTTCGTGGTCGGCACGGCCTCGGAGAGGGACCTCGATGCGCACCTGCTGGAACGCATCGCGCGCTTCAAGCGGCCCAAGCGCTACGTCTACGTCGACGAGATCCCGAAGAACAGTTACGGCAAGGTGCTCAAGCGCGAATTGCGGGAGCGGCTCGCACGGTAAGAATGACCACATGCAGATCGAGGGCAGTGTCGCCGTCATCACCGGAGCGGGCTCGGGGATCGGCCGCGCGACGGCCGAGGCGCTCGCCATCGCCGGCGCATCCGTCGTCGCAGGCGATCTGAACGCCGCGGGAGCCGAGGACACCGCCGCACGGATCACGGCCGCGGGCGGGTCCGCCGTCGGCGTGGCTGCCGATGCGGCATCGGTCGCCGGGATCGCGGCGCTGATCGCCACGGCACGTGCGGAATTCGGCCCCGTCGACGTCTTCGTCGCCAACGCCGGGATCATGGGCGCGCCAGGCATCGGCGACGACGGAGACTGGGACGCCATCCTCGAGGTGAACCTGCGGGCCCACGTCCGGGCGGCCGAGACCATGGTGCCCGAGTGGCTCGAGCGCGGGCGAGGCCACTTCGTGGCGGTGGCGTCGGCGGCCGGATTGCTCACCCAACTCGGCGCCGCGGGCTACTCCGTCACCAAGCACGCCGCAGTCGGGTTCGCCGAGTGGCTGTCGATCACCTACGGCGCCAGGGGCATCGGCGTGTCCTGCGTCTGCCCGATGGGCGTCGACACACCGCTGCTGAACGGCGTCCTCGGCTCGGCCGACCCCGCTGCCAGGATGGCGGGCGCCGCCGTCGCGAACGCCGGCGAGGTGATCGGCCCGGACCGGGTGGCGGCGCTGACGGTCGAGGCGATCCGCGACGGGCGGTTCCTGGTGCTGCCGCACGCCGCCGTGCTGGACATGTACCGGCGCAAGGGAGCGGACTACGAACGGTGGATCGCGGGCATGCGTCGCTACCAGGACACACTCGGCTGATCAGCCGGCGTGCGTCGCCGTCGGGTGACCGGCCCCGAGATCATCGAACCGGTCGACGACGTGGCCGTGGACGCCGTCCGGGGTACTGCCAGTGCCTGTCGCGTCCCGCCTGCGCGCGTTACCGTCGAAGCATGAGCACGGTTGACCTGCGAGGCGAGATCCGCGAATTCCTCAGTTCGCGGCGCGCTCGCATCAACCCCGACCAGGCCGGACTGCCCGCCTACGGGGGCAACCGGCGGGTCAAGGGTCTGCGGCGCGAGGAGGTCGCGTTGCTCGCGGGCGTGTCCGTCGACTACTACGTGCGGATGGAACGCGGCAACCTGGCAGGCGCATCGGAGGGCGTGCTCGACTCCCTGGCCTCGGCCCTGCAGTTGGACGAGGCCGAACGCGACCACCTGTTCGCACTGGCCCGCGAGTCCGGCAACCACGGCACCCGGCGCAGGCCCAAGCCCTCGACCGCCATCCGTCCCGCGCTGCAACAGGTGCTCGACGCGATCGCCGACGCACCGGCGTGGATCCGCAACGGCCGCCACGACATCCTGGCGGCGAATCACTTGGCCAGGGCGCTCTACAGTCCCGTACTCGCCGCCGAGTCCCGCCGCCCGGCCAACACCACGCGCTTCGTCTACCTGGAACCCGAAGCGGCACAACAGTTCTTCGTCGACTACGACCAGATCGCCCGCGACGCGGCGGCCATGCTCCGGCTCGAGGCGGGCCGCAATCCGCACGACGAGGAGCTGATCGCGCTCGTCGGTGAATTGTCAACGCGCAGTGAGCTCTTCCGGCAGCGCTGGGCGTCACAGGACGTGCGCTTCCATCGGTCGGGGCGAAAGCGGCTGCGCCATCCCGCCGTCGGCCAACTCGACCTCGACTTCGAAGCCATGCAGTTGCCGTCCGAACCGGGCTTGCAGATCAACGTCTACACCGCTGCGGCGGACACCCCGACCGCCGATGCCCTCAAACTCCTGGCGTCCTGGGCGGCCAGCCAGGAACACCTCCCCCAGCTCCGAGCCGTGTAGTCCCCGCGGCGAAAGCCGTTGCACATGCGCCACGTACGATGCCGGAGTGGCCGACCGGAGAAGGCTGTCCCCGGAGGATAGACGCAGCGAGCTGCTCGCACTGGGCGCCGAGGTGTTCGGTCAGCGCCCGTACGACGAGGTGCGCATCGACGAGATCGCCGAGCGTGCAGGTGTCTCCCGCGCCCTGATGTACCACTACTTCCCCGACAAGCGCGCGTTCTTCGCCGCCGTGGTCCGCAACGAGGGTGAGCGGCTCTTCGAGGCCACCAACACTCCCCCGGCGCCCGACCTCAGCCTCTTCGAACAGCTGCGTGCCGGTGTGCTGGCCTATCTGGACTACGACGAGGCCCACCCGCACGGGGCCTGGGCCGCCTACATGGGCATGGGCCGGTCGGACCCGGTCCTACGGGGCATCGACGACGTCGACAACGACCGCCAGGCCAACCGCATCATCGACCGCATCGCGGCCGCCCTCGACCAGCCCCTGGACGCCGCGGCGGCGCGCGATCTGCGTGTCGTCGTGTACGGCTGGCTGGCCTTCACCTTCGAGATGTGCAGGCAGCGGATCATCGACCCGACGGTCGACGCGGGTGCGGTCGCCGATGCCTGCGCCCACGCGCTGCTCGACGCCGTCGGCCGCCTTCCTGGACTGCCCTCCCTCGAGTGACTTCGGCGCGTTTTCGTTCGCTGAGCGAACGTTTGCGCGCCCAAATCGCCCGAGGGCGACGAGTCGTGTCGGTGGGTCGGGGCAGTATGGCCAGATGGCCCGGAAGACACCCGAACCCCTGGCCCGCTTCAGTGAGCTGACGCGGGAGTGGTTCACGGGCACGTTCGCCGCGCCGACGGCCGCGCAGACCGAGGCGTGGGAGGCCATCGCCAACGGTCACAACACGCTGGTCATCGCCCCGACCGGCTCGGGAAAGACGCTCGCCGCGTTCCTGTGGGCGATCGACCGGCTGGCCGTCGGCGAGCCGCGACCGGCGAGCGCGGGCACCAGGGTCCTCTACGTGTCTCCGCTCAAGGCGCTGGCCGTCGACGTCGAGCGCAACCTCAGCACGCCGCTGACCGGCATCGGCCGCGTCGCCGAGCGCCGCGGGGAGGTGGCCCCGAGCATCACGGTCGGGGTCCGCTCCGGCGACACCCCGCCGAACCGCCGACGCGAGATGATCGCCAAGCCGCCCGACGTCCTGATCACCACGCCCGAGTCGCTGTTCCTCATGCTCACCTCGGCCGCCAGGGAGACGCTCGCCGAGGTCGACACCGTCATCGTCGACGAGGTGCACGCCGTCGCCGCGACCAAGCGCGGCGCGCACCTCGCGCTGTCGCTGGAGCGTCTCGACCAGCTCACCGACCGGCCCGCTCAGCGCATCGGGCTCTCGGCCACCGTCCGACCGCCGGAAGAGGTCGCCAGGTTCCTGTCCGGCCAGGCGCCGACGACGATCGTCGCACCGATGGCCGCCAAGACCTTCGACCTCTCTGTCCAGGTTCCGGTTCCGGACATGGCGAACCTGGAGAACAACTCCATCTGGCCCGACGTCGAGGAACGCATCGTCGACCTCATCGAGTCACACCGATCCTCGATCGTGTTCGCCAACTCTCGGCGCCTCGCCGAGCGGCTCACCGCGCGGCTCAACGAGATTCACGCCGAACGCATCGGCACCGAGGTGCCAGAGACCCGCAACGACAAGGTCGGTGGCGGCTTCCCGGCGCAGATGATGGGAAGCGGACAGAGCTTCGGGGCCGAGGCGCTGCTGGCGAAGGCGCATCACGGCTCGATCAGCAAGGAGCAGCGCGCGCTCGTCGAGGACGACCTCAAGACCGGACGGCTCAAGGCCGTCGTCGCCACGTCGAGCCTCGAACTCGGCATCGACATGGGCGCCGTCGACCTCGTCATCCAGGTGGAGTCCCCGCCCTCGGTGGCCAGCGGGCTGCAGCGCATCGGTCGCGCGGGCCACCAGGTCGGCGAGATCTCCCAAGGCGTGCTGTTCCCCAAGCACCGCACCGATCTCATCGACTGTGCCGTCACCGTGCAACGCATGTTGGCGGGCGAGATCGAGACCATGAAGGTGCCCACCAACCCGCTCGACGTGCTGGCCCAGCACACAGTGGCCGCGGCCGCGCTCGAGCCGCTCGACGCCGACCGCTGGTTCGACGCGGTGCGGCGCAGCGCACCGTTCGCCACGCTGCCGCGCAGCGCCTACGAGGCGACGTTGGACCTGCTCAGCGGGAAGTATCCCTCCACGGAATTCGCCGAGTTGCGGCCCCGCCTGGTGTACGACCGCGATGCGGGCACCCTCACCGCACGGCCCGGTGCGCAACGGCTCGCGGTCACCTCCGGCGGCGCCATTCCGGACCGCGGCCTGTTCACCGTGTACCTGGCCTCGTCGGCGGACACCGACAAGCCCTCGCGCGTCGGCGAACTCGACGAGGAGATGGTCTACGAGTCACGGCCGGGTGACGTCATCGCGCTCGGCGCAACCAGCTGGCGCATCACCGAGATCACCCACGACCGCGTGCTGGTGCTGCCCGCCCCGGGACAACCCGCCCGACTGCCGTTCTGGCGCGGCGACGGGGTGGGTCGGCCCGCCGAACTGGGCGCCGCGATCGGGGCGTTCACCGGCGCGCTGGCTGGGCTCGGTCGGGATGAGTTCGAGACACGCTGCGGCGCAATGGGTTTCAACGACTTCGCCACCGACAACCTGTGGCAGCTGATCACCGATCAGCGGGAGGCCACGGGCACGGTGCCCACCGACACCACGTTCGTCGTCGAACGCTTTCGCGACGAGCTCGGCGACTGGCGGGTGATCCTGCACTCCCCCTACGGCCTACGGGTGCACGGGCCACTGGCGCTGGCGGTGGCCCGACGGCTGCGGGAACGCTACGGCATCGACGAGAAGCCGACCGCGTCCGACGACGGCATCATCGTGCGCCTGCCCGATACCGAAGACGCCCCACCCGGCGCCGAACTGTTCGTCTTCGACGCCGACGAGATCGACCCGATCGTCACCGACGAGGTGGGCGGTTCGGCGCTGTTCGCCTCGAGGTTCCGCGAGTGCGCGGCCCGCGCGCTGCTGCTGCCGCGGCGCCATCCCGGCAAGCGCTCCCCGCTGTGGCATCAACGCCAGCGGGCCGCCCAGCTGCTCGACATCGCCCGTAAGTACCCCGACTTCCCGATCGTCCTGGAGACGGTCCGCGAGTGTCTGCAGGACGTGTACGACGTTCCGATGCTGCGCGAGTTGATGAATCGCGTTGCGCAGCGGCGCATCCGGATCCTCGAAGTCGAGACGGCGACCCCGTCACCCTTCGCGGCGTCACTGCTGTTCGGCTACATCGGGGCGTTCATGTACGAGGGCGACAGCCCGCTGGCCGAGCGCCGGGCGGCGGCACTGTCGCTGGACAGCACCCTGCTCGCCGAACTGCTCGGCCGCGTCGAGCTGCGCGAGCTCCTCGACCCGAAGGTGATCACGTCGACCGTCGCGCAACTGCAGCACCTCGCCGAGGACCGACGGGTGCGCGATGCCGAGGGCGTGGCCGATCTGCTGCGCCTGCTGGGTCCGCTCTCCGAGCAGGAGGTCACCGACCGTTCCACGGCCGACGACGTCGGCGGCTGGCTCGAGGGTCTGCGCGCGGCACGACGCGCGCTGACGGTGTCCTTCGCGGGCCAGACGTGGTGGGTCGCCATCGAGGACGTCGGCCTGCTGCGCGACGGCGTGGGCATCGCCGTCCCCGTGGGCGTCCCGGCGAGCTTCACCGAATCGGTGGCCGATCCGCTCGGTGAACTGCTCGGCCGCTACGCGCGGACCCGAGGCCCGTTCACCACCCGCGACGCCGCTGAGCGCTTCGGCCTCGGACTGCGGGTGACGTCCGACGTCCTGGGCCGGATGACCGTCGACAGGCGGTTGGTGCGCGGAGAATTCGATGCTGAGGACACCGAACAGTGGTGCGACGCAGACGTTCTCAAGATCTTGCGGCGGCGCTCACTGGCCGCGCTGCGGGCCCAGGTCGAGCCCGTCAGCACGACGGCGTACGCCAGGTTCCTGCCCGCGTGGCAACAGGTGGGCGCCGAGAAGAGCTCGGGCATCGACGGATTGGCGTCGGTGATCGACCAGCTGTCCGGGGTGCCGATCCCCGCCTCGGCCATCGAGCCACTGGTGTTCGGCCAGCGGGTGCGCAACTACCAGCCCTCGATGCTCGACGAATTGCTCGCCTCGGGCGAGGTGACGTGGTCCGGCGCGGGCTCGATCAGCAGCGGCGACGGCTGGATCGTTTTCCACAGCGCCGAGACCGCCGCGCTGACCATGGCGGCCCCCGCCGAGATCGAGTTCACCGACGTGCATCGCGCGGTCATGGCCACCCTGGGACACGGCGGAGCGTACTTCTTCCGCCAGATCGTGGCGGGCGCCTCGGAGGCCGACACGAAAGCCGCACTCTGGGAACTCATCTGGGCCGGCTGGGTCACCGGCGACACCTTTGCGCCGGTGCGCGCGCTGCTCGCCGGTTCCGGCCGCCGGGGCGGCACCCACCGGCAGCGGCAACGTCCGCCCCGGTTGAGTCGCTACAGCGTCGCACACGCGCAGACGCGCACCACCGACGCGACCGTGGCGGGCCGGTGGTCGGCGCTGCCGCAGCCCGAGCCGGATTCGACCATCAGGGCGCACTTCTGCGCCGAACTCCTGCTCAACCGGTACGGCGTGCTGACCAAGGGCTCCGCCGAGGGCGTGCCCGGCGGGTTCGCCATGCTGTACAAGGTGCTCACCGCGCTCGAGGACGCGGGCCGCTGCCAGCGCGGGTACTTCGTCGAGTCGCTCGGCGGGGCGCAGTTCGCGGTCGCCTCGACCGTCGACCGACTCAGGACCTATCTCGACGAGGTGGACCAGCAGCGCCGCGAGTACCACGCCGTGGTGCTGGCCGCCGCCGACCCCGCGAATCCCTATGGCGCGGCACTGCCCTGGCCTGCCGAGTCCGAGTCCGGACACCGGCCAGGACGCAAGGCGGGCGCCCTGGTGGTGCTCGTCGACGGCGAGTTGACGTGGTTCCTCGAGCGTGGCGGTCGCTCGCTGCTGTCGTTCGCCTCCGACGCCGAGGCCCACGCGGCCGCCGGGGCGGCCCTGGTCGCGCTCGTCGGTGCGGGCCGCCTCCAGTCGCTTCTGGTCGAGCGGATCAACGGAGTGCCGGTCCTCGACCCCGGCGCGGGACCCGAACACGATGCCGTGCGCGACGCACTCACGGGCAGCGGCTTCTCCCGCACGCCCCGCGGGCTGCGGCTCCGTTGAGTATCGGATCACCGCAGGTAATCGGGGCCGCGCGCGCCTCGAGATGAGCCGAGCTAAAGATTTTGCTTCAATGGATTGTCGTGAAGGTGTTAGACCCAGCCCCCCGTCGCTCTCACGTCAGCCGCTACACGTCCGCGTTCGGGATGCCCCCCGGAGGTGAAACATGGCGCTGAAGACCGACATTCGGAACATGGTTCACCACTACCCCGACTACTTCGTGGTGGGCCGCGAGAAGATCCGCGAGTACTCCAAGGCAGTCCAGTCCGAGGACGCGGCCAACTTCGACGAGAAGCCGGCGGCGGAACTCGGCCATCCGTCCCTCATCGCACCACTGACGTTCACCGCGGTGTACGCCCTGCTCGTTCAGCAGGACTTCTTCCGCAACGTCGACGTCGGCATCGAGACGATGAACATCGTCCAGGTCGACCAGCGCTTCGTGTACCACAAGCCGATCTACGCCGGCGCGAAGCTGTGGGCGCGTCTCGAGATCCACTCGGTGGACGAGCGATTCGGCGCCGACATCGTGGTCACCAGGAACATCTGCACCGACGAGGACGGCGAACTCGTCATCGAGGCGTTCACCACGTTGATGGGCCAACAGGCCGGGGAAACGGTGGCGATCGGCGGACTCACCGACCGCTGAAACGGCAAAAGTGACAAAACGTGGCCGCCGGGGCTCCATACTCGGACGATGGTGTCGCTCATCGTCCATGCCCTGCTCGGTGTCCTCGTCATCGTCTGGATCGTCCGGGCCAACCCCCGCGTATTCGCTCGTCCCGCCGACGGCGCGGCCTTCTCGGCGCTGGAGATCGGGTTCTACGTCATCGGCGTCGCGTCGATCGGTCTCGGCTACTACTTCAACCACCAATTCGTCGACCAGTACGCCGTTCCGGGCGGCAATCCGATCTGGGGCCCTGGCAGCTGGCAGCAGTTCATCGCCCTCGGCTACGTGAACCCCGCGGCGGCCTCGGCGAGCCAGGACTACACGATCATCAACGTCGTCCTGCTGCCCCTCTTCACGATCGTCGACGGCTACCGTCGGGGCATCAGGCGGCCGTGGTTGTTCTTCGTGTCCAGCCTGTTCACCAGCTGCGCGTTCGCCTATGCGTTCTACTTCGCGGTCATCGAGCGTCAGCACCGCCAGCAGAAGGCGGCCAGGGGACTCGACTCGGTGTCGGCCTGAGACGGGGAACACACCCCGGCCCGTCCACGTTGGGTAGGGCGTGAGCGACGACCTGATCACCACCCCGTTCGGATTCGCCTCCACCGCCGCGGAGGTCATCGACGGCGTCGATCTCGGAGGCAGGCGGGCCATCGTCACCGGCGCCTCGTCGGGCATCGGCGTCGAGACGGCGCGGGCGTTGGCGCACGCGGGCGCGGAGGTCACGCTCGCGGTCCGCGACACGACGGCGGGCGACCGCGTGGCCGCCGAGATCGGTGGCACCGTCGACGTCGCCGCACTGGACCTCAGCGATCTCGCCAGCGTCGCGGCCTTCGTCGACGCCTGGACCGGCCCGGTGCACATCCTGGTGAACAACGCCGGGGTGATGGCGATCCAACAGCTCACCCTGTCGGCCAGCGGACACGAAATGCAGTTCGCGACCAATCATCTCGGCCACTTCGCGCTCGCCGTCGGGCTGCACGACGCCCTCGCCGCCGCGGACGGGGCCCGCATCGTGTCGGTCAGCTCGGGCGGCCACCTGCGCTCGCCGGTGATCTTCGACGACGTCGACTACGCGTTCCGCGACTACGACCCCTTCGGCGCGTACGGCCAGTCCAAGACGGCGAACGTCCTCTTCGCGGTCGAGGCCAGCAGGCGCTGGGCGCGGGATGGAATCCTCGCCAACGCACTCATGCCCGGCGGCATCGCCACGCCCCTGCAGCGCCATCTGCCGTCGCAGTACGCCGAGCAGGCCATGGTGGCATTCCGTGCGGCGGGTACCGACTTCAAGACCGTCGAACAGGGTGCCGCGACGTCGACGCTGCTAGCGGCTTCCCCGCTGCTCGACGGTGTCGGCGGCCGCTACTTCGAGAACTGCAACCAGGCCAGGGTCGTCGACCGGCGCGGGGGTCCCGGCACGGGCGGCGTGGCGCCATACGCGCTGGATCCGGCGAATGCCGAACGGCTGTGGGATCTTTCGCTGGAGTTCACCCGCGCCTAACGCGGCATCGGGTGGGCCTCGTAGAACTCCAGGTGCCGCTGCGCGGCCCGTTCCCACGTGAGTGACGAGGCCAGGACGCGGCCCGCGTCGGCGTCGCCGCCGTTCTCGAGAGCGGCCTGCAGGGCGTCGGCGAACGCGTCGGGTTCCGACGCATACCGCACCGTGTCCGCGAACACCTCGCGAAGCACCGGCAGGTCGCGGGTGACGACCGGCCGTCCCGCGGCGAGCGCCTCCATGGCGGCCAACCCGAATCCCTCCTTCGTCGACGGGAACGCGAACGCCGACGACGCCGCGACCAGGCCGGGTAGTTCGTCGTCCTCGACCGCCCCGAGAATCACCGGCTCGACGCCGAGATCGGCACACCTGCGATCGAACGCCGCCCGGTAGTCGCGATAGTCGAACAGCGTCTCGCCACCGGCGATCACCAGGTTCACGTCCGGAACCCGCTGCCGCAGCAGGTGATGGGCCTCGACAAGGTCGACCGTCCCCTTGCGTGGCTCGATCCCGCCCACCGCCAGGACGTACCTCCCGAGCCGCCCTTGCCAGTCCGCCCGCGCCGCCACCGCGGCCGGTGCATCCGATGCTGCGTCGCTGAACCGTTGCGCGAGAACGCCGTTCGGTATCACCGTCGGCGACAGCCCCCAGCCGGCCCGCACCTCGGCGGCGACGGCCTCGGATACGCAGATGCGCGCATAGGGCTCGACGACGGCCTTCTCGTGGCACTCGACGAGCACGGGCGTGGTGAACTCGTCGAGGTGGTGGATGGTCCTGATGCACGCACCGACGGCGTTCGCGCTGATGCAGTCCTGCGCGTGCACCACGTCGTGGTCCCGTGGCCGGAACGCCGCGCCGAGCAACGCGATCGACCGTACGATGCGGTCCGTGACGGATTCCGCTGCGGCATCCGGAAACTCGACGAGGCGCACGTCGACCCGCGGATCTACCTCGCGGAAGAAACCGCGGTCGCCGCGGCGGGCCAACGACCAGACCGTCACGTCTGTACCCGTCGCCGCGAGCGCCTCCGCCAGGTTCAGCGTGTGCACCACGCCACCCCGGGGCTTGGTGGAGTAGGTCAGCAACGCGACACGCACCGTCAGCTCCTGGTCTTGGCGCCGTACACGTCGACCCGCCGTTCGGCGAGATGGTTCAACACCTTTCGGGCCCTGGCGATCTCGGCGTCGACGTCGACGGTCACCTTGGCCATTCCACCCTTGGAGCCCGTGTTGGCCAGGACGTCGCCACCGGGCCCGACCACCTTGGCCTGGCCGAGGAACCGCAGCGCGCCCATCACCCCGGTCTGGTTCGACGACACGACGACGACCTGGTTCTCGGCCGCGCGGGCGCAGTCGTAGAGGTCGAACAACCGCGACTGCCGGTCGGCGGGCAGCCGCGACGCCCGGTCCGTGACGCTGGCGGGCCACGCCGACAGCGCGGCGATGATCTGGGCGCCGTCGAGGGCCAGCGCGCGGGCGGACTCGGGGAACGTCTTGTCGTAGTCGATGAGCATGCCGAGCCGGCCGACGGGCGTGTCGAACGCGGTGAAGGAGTCACCCGCCAGGTAGGCCAGCGACTCCCCGGCCGGCTGGTGCACCTTGCGGTGATGACCGAGCACGCCGTCGCCGCTGACGCAGATGGCGGCGTTGTAGCGACCGCCCAGTGCCTCCTCGGCGTAGCCGACGCACACCGTCATCGGTCCCGCCGCCGCGATCAGGGCCTCGATCTCGGGCCCGTCGGGATCGAGTGCGGGCGGGTGGTCGTTGGGGTCGGGGGCGCGCAGGTCACCGATGTAGCCACCGAGACACGCGTCGGGGAAGACCAGTAGCTCGACGCCGTCCCTGGCCGCGGCATCGACGATGCCGACCACCTTGGCGACGCCACGGTCCACGTCGCGGCCGAAGTGCGCCGCGACCGCACCGATCGTCACCGACGTCAACTCACGCCCTCCCCAGCCCCGTCACGTCGGGTGCGACGGCGGCAGTCGTGACGCCGTCGGGCCACCGTAGCCGGACACCCCGGTCCCTGGTGAGGACTCCGCAGGACGCCGAGACAACGCCGTGCGGAACCGGCGGCAGCGACCCACCGGCGTGGTCGGCTGACAGCATGGCGTAGCCGGGGAAGCACGTCAGCCAGGCGGCCACCTCGGCGCTCGCGGGCCGAGGAATGCGGGCCACCTCCAGTTCGGCACCGGTGCCGCCCGCCTCGGCGAGCATGCCGACCGTCCCGACGACGCCCGCCATGCTGACGTCCTTGGCTGCCCGCGGCGCCATTCGCGCGACCAGCGTCGACAGCTCGGCGAGCTCGTCGGCGGTACGGGCGCTGCTCGAATCCCATTGTCTGCCATGCTGACCCGGGCGCCAGCCGCCGGTGAGATCGGCGGTGAGGCGGAGCACGTCGCCCACCGAGCCGCCGCCCGCCCTGATCGGGCGGGACGTCCGCCCGAACGCCGTGACCGCCAGCGCTGCGGGCACGCCGAGCTGGGTGTGCCCGCCGAGCACCGGCACCCGCCACGCCTGCGACGCCCTGGCGACGCCGCGCACGATCCTGGTCAGAAGTGACCTGGTGGGCGCACCGACGGCGTCGAGCAGTCCGATCGGCGCAGCGCCCATCGCGGTGAGGTCGTTGACGTTGACCAGCACGGAACACCACCCCGCCCACTCCGGATCGCGTTCGACCATGGACGGGATGATTGCATCACACGCGGCCACGAAGTCGCTGTCGGGCAGCGGCACGCCGTCATCGCCGACGAAGCCGTCGGGTCCGAGCCCGCCGGGCACGGCGCGCAGGGGTGCCAGCACATCCCCGAGGAACGACTTGGTGGTGGCTGCGAGGCGCTGCATCTGGTGAAGAGGCCAGCGCATCAGCGCATGCGGTTGCCCGGCCACCACGCAGTCGCCGTGGTCCTCCCACCCCAGCGCGTGGAACATCTCGGCGTAGCGTCGCTGCACGGTGGCGTCGAACCGCAGCACGCCTGAGGATTCGGCGTGCGCACAGGCCGCCCGGACCAGCGCGGGGCCGACCCCCGAGGCGCGTGCCGACGCGTCGGTCACCAGTCTGCTGCCCGACCACCAGCCGAGGTCGGGTTCGCAGCGCGGCGCGAGCCGGACGCCACCGAGGACCGTGCCGTCCGGTGCGGCCGCCACCAGGACGACGGTGCGGGGGTCATCGTCGACGTCATCGGCGTCGCTGCCCGCGAAGAGATGCTGGTCGAGGACGAACGCATCGTGGCGCAGCGCGCGGTACGCCGCCAGGTCCGCGACGCCGTCGGCCCGCCGGATCAGGAACCCCGAAGCGGGCACCGCATGGGCACGGGTGCCAGCGAGCACGGAGAGCTCCTGACTGATGCGCTGCTGGCGAAGCTGCCGATGATGTTGCACCACTCCGGCTTTCGTCATCTCCACGGTGATCAGCCGCCGACGCTCTGCAGGACGCCGCACGCACCGCAGGCGGCACAGCCCGCCTTCTGATCGGCTCCCGCCATGCCCGCCAGCCGTAGCGCCGCGGCCACCTCGCGGGACACCTTCTCGACCGTGGCGGCGTCGGGTGCGTGGGCTCCGTCGACGTCGACCGCCAGCGTCCCTGGATGCGGGCGGAAGGGCACCACGAACGGGTAGACGCCCATGTCGATCAGCTCGGCGGCCCCCGCGATCAGCTCCTCGGGGTCCTCCCCCAGTCCGACGAGCAGGTAGGTCGAGACCTGGTTGCGGCCGAACACGCGCACGGCCTCGCGCCACGCCTCGCGGTACTGCGCCAGCGGGACGGTCGCCTTGCCGGGCATCCACCGCCGTCGGACGTCGTCGTCGAGCGACTCGACGTGGATCCCGATCGCGTCGGCCCCCGCGTCTCGCAGCTCGGCCAGCACCGTCAGGTCGCCGGGTGGCTCGCACTGCACCTGGACGGGAAGCCCCGGCACCGCGGCCTTGACCGCCCGCACGCAGCGGGCCAGGTGCCTGGCGCCGCGGTCGGCACCCGCCGACGTGCCGGTGGTCATCACCATCTGCGCCACGCCATCCAGTCGCACGGCGGCTTCGGCCACCTCGGCCAGCTCGTGCGGTCGCTTGACGGCCGTGGTGGCGCCCGATCGCAGGGACTCCTCGATCGAGCAGAACCGGCAGCGCTGGTCCTGCGCGTAGCGGATGCACGTCTGAACCACCGTGGTGGCGAGCACGTTCCGGCCGTGCAGGCGCGCGATCTGGTCGTAGCGCACCCCGTCGGCGGTGTGCAGGTCGTAGAACCTGGGCCGGTCGATCACGCCGACGTCGAGGCCGGAGTCCTCACCGTCGAGGAGCACCCTGTTGCCGTCGAAGACGAAGGGGCTGTCGGGGTTGAGCGGGATGGCTGCGGCGCGACCGTCGATCATCAGGTGACCGTCGGCGCTGGGACCGGCGCCGGCGGTCCGGTTGACCGGTGGGCGCCCGCGGATGCCGAGCAGGGTGAGGTCGACGCGAGTTGAGACGGACATGCTTCTCCTGATCGTTCAGCGCGCCACGGCGAGACCGCGACGAGCGCTCGCGCGAGGAGCAAAGTGCTCCGGCGCGTTCTGGTGGCGGAGATCGTCGATGATCGTCGTCGCAATGTGGTTGGCGTCTCGGTCGATGCCCAGGAACCGTCCCGAGCCCCATGTGTGCATCCACGGCAAGCCGACGAACGTCAGGCCCGCGACGCCCGTGACGCCACGGTTCTGCATCGGTCGCCCACCACCGTCGAAGGCGCTCGCCTCGATCCAGCGGTAGTCGGGCCGGTAGCCGATGGCCCACACGATGCTGGTGATGCCTGCGGCGGCCAGGTCGAGTTCGGTGGGCTCGACGTCGGGCCGCCACACGGGTTCGTAGCGGGAGGCGGGAGCGACCGAATCTCCCAGGCCCTCCCGCTCGATGTAGGCGTCGACGTCCGCGCAGATCGAGTTGTACGTCGAGTCCGCCTTGTCGAGGGCCTCGCCCAGCGACGGCTCGAAGGCCAGCGTCGAGGCCCTGCCGTCGCTGAGCGTGCCGTACAGCTTCATCCCCTCGGTGGCGAAGCGGCGCAGGTCGATGTCACGACCGCCGTCGCGACCGGTGACGTAATGGTTGGTCTTCTCGATCGCGGCTCTGCCGCCCGGGTATTCGGGGGCGGCCTTGTCGTAGAGCCCCATGTCCGAGAGCCACGTCATGCATGCGCGGCCGCGGTAGAACCGGGCGACGCGCGGGGCGCTGCCGACCGCGAGATGCACCTGACGGCCCTCGAGGTGCAGGTCCTCGGCGATCTGCGCCCCCGACTGTCCGGTGCCGACCACCAGGACGGCGCCGTCGGGCAGTTGGGCGGCATTGCGGTACTGCTCGGAGTGGATCTGGGTGACGCCCGCGTCGAGCGAGCCCGCGAAGGCGGGTAGGACGGGGATCGGGTAGCCGCCGGTGGCGACGACCGCGTGCTCGCACGTCAGCCGTTCCGAACCCGAGGCGGTCTGCAGCAAGAGCTCGAAACCGCCTGCGGCCAAGGGGGTCAGCCGCGTGACGCGGGTGTGGTTGAGCACGGGCGGCTCGAAGGTCTCGAGCCAGCCGGCCAGCCAGTCCACGACTTCGTCGCGGGTCATGAAGCCGTCGGGGTCCTCGCCGTCGTAGGCGTAGCCGGGCAGCTTGCAGTGCCAGTTCGGCGTGACCAGCGTGAAGTTGTCCCAACGGGTGTCGGCCCAGGCGTGCACCGGGGTCTGCGCCTCGAGGACGACGTGGTCGACCCCCGCGCGGCCCAGATACCAGCTCACCGAGAGGCCGGCCTGGCCGCCACCGATGACGGCGACGGTGACGTGTCCGGCATGGTCGTCCGCGGTCATGACGCCTCCAGCCCCGGTTGCATGGCCAGCACTCGGATCGTCGCATGGGGTGGGAATCCGGTTGCGGTGGAGCTGATCTCCTCCTTGGTCCAGGCGGCGGAGCTGCACGCGAAGCCGAACTTCGCCCGCACCCGCTCACTGGCCAGGTGCAGCGCCTCACCCGAGCGGTCGAGGAAGTCGGCCACGGTGTACTCGGATCCGGTGCTCAGGAAGTCGTGCATCACGAGGCTCGGCGAGTAGCACCGTTGGACCCGGCCGTCGGGCCACTGCACGTCGAACGTCATCTCAGGCACGGGCCAGCTCCTCCCACTGGTTCGCGCCATCGGCGTCGACGTCGGCCACCGGGCCGTAGACGTCGGGCCTGCGGTCACGAAGGTGGAACATGCCCGCCCTCATGGCGCGGAACGTGCCGTCGACGTCGACGTCCGCAACGGCCATGCCGCTACCGAGAAGTGTTGTCGCCAGGGTGTTTCCACCCGGGTCGACGACCTTGGCGTTCCCGACGTAGCGCAGCGAACCGAAGGTTCCGCTCTGGTTGGAGGCGATCCAGAAGACCTGGTTGTCAAGGGCCCGTGCCGCGTCGAACAGGTTGAAGCGGTACGTCCACCGGTCGTCCTGCAGGTTCTCCGCGGTCGCGGTTCGGGCGGCGGGCCACGCCGAGAGGCTCGCGATGATCTGCGCGCCCCTCAGCGCCATGATGCGCGCCGCCTCGGGAAAGGCCTTGTCGTAGCAGATCTGCAGGCCCACCCGCCCGACCGGAGTGTCGAAGACGCCGTAGGTGTCACCGGCGGAATAGGACATACCCTCGCCCAGCGGCTGGTGCACCTTGCGGTACGTGCCGTAGATGCGGGAGCCGTCCAGAACGGCCGCCGCGTTGTAGCGGGTCTCCCCGTCGTCGTCGAGTTCGCAGAACCCGATGGCAATCACCAGGTCACCGACGATCTGCTGCACCGTGGCGATCTCGGGGCCGTCGAGGCGGATCGCGGGCGGTAGCGATTTCGACGTGGTCTTGACCGTGTCACCGTGGTTGCCCAGCGACGACAGGTAACCGCCGATCGCGGCCTCGGGCAGGACCATGAAGTCCACGCCCCGTTCGCGGGCCTGGTGAGTCAGCGACTCGATCAGCGCGTAGTTCTGCTCGAGGTCGCGGGTGAAGTTGGCGGCGACCGCAGCGAGTTTCGTCATCGTGAATCCTGTTCCGGGAGAGCTGGTTACGCCGACGGCGTCAGACCATGTAGGTCGAGTTGATGATCGCGCCCTTGCGCGCGTAGTGGATGAGCGCGTCCTGCACGTCGAGCGGGTGCGCCGGGATGACGCCCTCGATCAGGTCCTCTTCGCGGCCACCGTGCAGCGCCAGCCCGAAGCGGCAGCAGAACACCGTGCCGCCCTCGGCGATGAACGTGGCCAGCGAGTCGTTGATGTTCTGTTCACCGGGGAAGCCGGAGTCACCCGTCGTGGGGAAGCCGCGGGTGGCCAGGCAGTTGATGGCGCCGGGGCCGTAGAAGTACATGGCCGACTCGAAGCCCTTGCGCAATGCCCTGGTCGCCTGCAGCACCGCGACGAAGCTGACCGACGACTCGTGGGCGATGCCGTGCACCAGCGTGAAGTAGCTCTCGCCGTTCTCGGCCTTGTAGTCGGGGAAGATCTTGGTGCCGCCGTAGATGTTGGATCCCTTCGGCAGCGATGGGTGCGGGATCTCGGCGAGCGAGGTCTTGATGTTCTCGGCGATCGAATCGTCAAACGTCATGGCTGACTCCATTTTTGGTGGTGCGGCGAGGAAGGCGCGGGGTGATGGGGCGGTGGTGCGGTGCTCGGCGACGCTGCCGGCGGGCCTCGAACTTCGGCTCGTGTTGATTACAGGAGCTCTACATTTCCGAATGGTCATCGCAGGAATACGTTTGGGTTATCGACAGCTCACGGCCGACATCTGCGCGTAACAACGGCTGGGCGGTAGCGTGGGGACATGCCCGAGGGCGATACCGTCTACCGCACCGCGGCCAAGTTGCGCGAGGCACTGCTCGGCGCGACGCTGACCCGCTGCGACGTGCGGGTGCCGAAATTCGCCACCGTCGATCTGTCCGGCGCAACGGTCGACGAGGTGCTCAGCCGCGGCAAGCACTTATTCATCAGGGCGGGAGACGCCAGCATCCACTCACACCTGAAGATGGACGGGGCGTGGCTGATCGGCGGGCAGCTTCGCCGTGTGGCTCCGCACAAGATCCGAATCCTGTTGGAGACGAGCGACACCCGGGCCGGTGGCATCGACCTGGGCGTGCTGGAGATCCTGCCGCGCGTCCAGGACATGGAGTCGGTCGCACACCTGGGCCCCGACCTGCTCGGCGACGACTGGGAGCCGCGGCTCGCCGCGACGAACCTCGCGGCCGAACCGGCTCGTCCACTGGCCGAGGCGCTGCTGGATCAGCGCGTGATGGCCGGCGTCGGGAACGTCTACGCCAACGAGCTGTGCTTCGTGTCGGGGCGGCTGCCGACGTCGCCGGTCAGCGCCGTCAAGGACCCGCTGCGGGTGGTCCAGCGCGCACGGGACATGCTGTGGCTCAACAGATCCAGGATCAACCGGACCACCACCGGAAACACCAGGCCCGGCAATGACGTGTGGGTGTACGGGCGGGCAGGCAAGCCGTGTCGCCGCTGCGGGACCACCATCGAGACCGATCGCGGCCGGGTCGTCGGCACCGAGCGCATCTCCTTCTGGTGCCCCCACTGCCAGACCTGAAGACGCGATCGTGCACCCGCACCCGCGGTGAACGCGGGTACGGGTGCACGAATCGCACGGTTAGCGGTTGGGGAAGCTCAGTCGCCAGATCTTGCGGACGACCGTGGCGAACTGCTGCGGCAGCGGGCCCTTGTTGTAGGGGATGCCGTAGCGTCCGCAGATCTCCTGCACCTCCGGCGCAATCTCCGCGTGCCGGAAGGCGGGGATGTCGGGGAACAGGTGATGCTCGATCTGGAACGACAGGTTGCCGCTCATGACGTGGAACCACTTGCCGCCCGTGAGGTTGGCAGAGCCGAGGATCTGGCGGAAGTACCACATGCCGCGCGTCTCGTTCTCGGTCTCCTCCTTGCTGAATTCCTGTGTGCCATCCGGAAAGTGGCCACAGAAGATGATCGCGTAGGACCACACGTTGCGGATCAGGTTCGCGGTGAGGTTACCGGTGAACACCCACGGCGCGAACGGACCGGCCAGCAGCGGGAAGGCGACGTAGTCCTTCAGCGTCTGCCGCTTCACCTTGCGCCAGATGCCCTTGAGCGTCTCGCGCTTGTCGGCGATCGAGATCTCACCGGACCGGATGCGCTCGGTCTCCAGCTCGTGCAGGGCGACGCCGTACTGGAACAGGATCATCAGCAGGAAGGCGTACAGCGGATTGCCGTAGTAGTACGGCACCCAGCGCTGGTCCTCGCTCATCCGCAGGATGCCGTAACCGATGTCGCGGTCCATGTCGACGATGTTGGTGTAGGTGTGGTGCATGTAGTTGTGCGAGTGACGCCACTGCTCACTGGGGCAGGCCGAGTCCCATTCGAAGTTGCGGCTCGTCAGCGCGGGGTCGCCCATCCAGTCGTACTGGCCGTGCATGACGTTGTGGCCGATCTCCATGTTGTCCAGGATCTTCGACGCCGCCAGCATCGCGGTGCCCGCGAGCCAGGCGGGCGGCAGGATGCCCGCGAAGAGCAGCGCGCGGCCGCCGACCTCGAGGGCCCGCTGCGCCTTGATGACGCGGCGGATGTAGGTGGCGTCGCGCTCGCCGAGGTCGGCGACCACGCGTTCGCGCAGCGCGTCGAGCTCCGCGCCGAAGGCGTCGGCCATCTCGGGCGTCATGGTGACCGCCTGGCCGCGAACCACCTTGGTGATGGCCGAGCGAACCGGAGCGGGCAGTCCGTCGAGGTCCGAGTCGACGTCGGCTTCGATGGTGGTGTTCTCGAGTACAGCAGTCATGACGGGTCCTTTCGAGTCAGAGCGCCAGCTCGACGTCGCCGACGGGGGCGGACACGCAGATCTGCACGTCCTCCTCGTCGGCCGTCGAGACGGCACCGGTGATGAGGTTCTTGACCGCACCGCTGGTCTTGCGGCGGGTACAGGTGTGGCAGATGCCCATTCGGCATCCATTCTCCGGCGTGAGGCCTGCGGCCTCGGCCTGCTCGAGAAGCGAGCGACCGTCGTCGGTGACGTCGACACCGCTGTCGGTGAAGGCGACCGTCCCGCCCGAGGCCTCCGTCGGAACGGCGAACACCGGCGGCACGAAGCTCTCGAACAGCGCCTCCGGGAAGAGCGCGCGGACCGCATCGACGAGCGCGGGCGGACCGCACACGTAGACGGCATCGGGGTCGGGCATCACGGACGCGAGGTGCTCCGCGCCGAAGTAGCCCGTCAGGTCCCCCGCCTCCGCCGAGCGCGAGTAGCCATGCAGCACGCGGACGCCGGGCATGGCGTCGAGCTCGGCGCGGTAGCACGCCTCCTCGGGGGTGCGGGCGTAGTGGATGAAGGTGATCTCGCGGTCCGAGCCCTCGGCCCGCATGGTCCGCAGCATCGACAGCACCGGCGTGATGCCGCTGCCGCCGGAGACGAACAGCACGCGACCCGGCCGCACGGCGGGGAGCACGAAGTCGCCGCCGACGCCGTCGAGCCCGACGACCATGCCGGGGCGGGCGTTGCGGAAGAGGTGCTGCGAGACGACGCCGTCGTCGTGGACGCCGATCGTCAACTCGACGAGCCGGTTGCCCTCGGCACTGGCTGGCGAATAGCAGCGGGTCTGCCTGCGGCCGTCGACCTCGACGGTGAGGTTGACGTGCTGGCCGGCGCGCAGGGCGGGTCCGGCCGCGAAGGCCGCATTGGGTTCAAGAGTGAGGGTGACGCTGCGAGGCGTCTGCCGACGGACCGCGACGACCTTGGCGCGGGAGTCTCCCAGCGTCCAGGTGGGCTCGACGAGCTCCGTGTAGCGATCGACGCCGTGCGGGCCGGTGAGCAGGTCGACCAGCGGTGACCGCAACACCCTGTCCCGCAGGCTCAGCGTCTTCGTTTGAGTGAACATGTGTATACCGTGCGCCCCATAACCCCGAACCGTCAATCGATTCCGCCAGGTTGTGGTAGGTTTCACAACAGTGAACGATCGTACGCCCAGTTCACGATCGTCCCGTTCCGGGCGATCGGGGAGCCCACGTTCCTCTCGGGACACGCTGTCCCGCGAGGAACGCAAGGAGGCCACCCGGCGGGCCATCGTGGCAGCGGCGTTGCGACTCTTGGAGGAGCGCAGCTTCAGCGCACTGAGCCTGCGCGAGGTGACCCGCGAGGCCGGAATCGTGCCTGCCGCGTTCTATCGCCACTTCGACTCGATGGAAGCGCTCGGCCTGGTGCTCATCGACGAGTCCTTCCGCGCATTGCGCGACATGCTGCGCGGGGCACGTGCCGGCAAGCTCGATCCCAGCCGCGTCATCGAGTCGACCGTCGACATCCTCATCGCGGGAGTCGACGAGCGCCGTGAGCACTGGCGGTTCATCGGCCGGGAACGCAACAGCGGCGTCACCGTGCTGCGCTACGCGATCCGCACCGAGATCCGGCTGATCACCTCGGAGTTGGCGATCGACCTGACCCGCTTCCCCGGCCTCAACGACTGGAGTTCCGAAGACCTCAACATGCTGTCCAGCCTGTTCGTCAACGCGATGATCTCGATCGCCGAGGCCATCGAAGACGCGGCCGACCAGACGGCGCTCGAGGAGATCCGGCAGACGGCGATCAAGCAGCTGCGGCTCATCATCGTCGGGATCAGCGGATGGCACAGTAACGACTGACCCTCGCGAATAAGGTGAGATGCCATGTCGCATCTGGAGGTAGGACGTTCGCGCCCCGACGTCGCCATCATCACCCTCAACCGCCCCGACAAGCTGAACGCCCTGAACTTCGGCCTCGTCGAGGAGCTGCACCAGACGCTGGCGGACCTCGACTCCGACGGCGACTGCCGCGTCGTCGTGCTCACCGGTGCCGGCCGTGGCTTCTGCTCGGGCCTCGACCTGACCGACCCCTTTCCCGCCGAGGCGGGCCGGGGCCTGGAGTTCCCGCGGTCGAGCATGCGGTGGCAGGAACGCATCGCCGAACTGACGACGCGACTCACCGCCATGCGCCAGCCGGTCATCGCCGCGGTCAACGGCCCGGCCTACGGCGGCGGGTTCGCCCTCGCGATGGCCTCCGACATCCGCATCGCGTCGACCTCGGCGCGCTTCTGCACGCAGTTCATCAAGCTCGGCCTCGGCGGTTGCGACATCGGCGTCAGCTACACGCTGCCGCGGATCGTCGGGGCGGGTCAGGCCTTCGACCTGATCCTGACCGCGCGGACCGTCGAGGCCGACGAGGCACTCCGGATCGGCCTGGTGTCGCGCCTCTCGACGGGCTCGGTGCTCGACGACGCGCTCGCGATCGCCGAAACCCTGTGCAGCTATGGCAAATTCGGTGTCGAGTCGACGAAGCAGGTGCTGTGGGCCAACCTCGAGGCGCCCAGCCTGCACGCGGCACTCCAGGTGGAGAACCGCAGCCAGATCCTGTCGTCGACCAGTGGTGAGCTGACGGCGGCGACGGCGGCCTTCGCGACCCGCAAGGACCGCTGAGGGCGATGTACCCCGAGATCGAGCCCTACGCCTCGGGCAGGCTCGACGTGGGCGACGGCCACCAGATCTACTGGGAGTGCTGCGGAAATCCCGACGGCAGGCCCGCCCTCGCGGTCCACGGCGGTCCCGGATCCGGGTGCGTGCCCGGCATGCGGCAGCCGTTCGATCCGGACGTCTACCGGTTGGTGCTGTT